>OWJC01000044.1_pt1 | contig 101160 bp, 117 predicted proteins | sample 1732731 | NCBI WGS metagenome assembly OWJC01 (sample SAMN05065747, study PRJEB22554) | human gut metagenome | biome: ENVO:2100002; feature: ENVO:00000062; material: ENVO:00002003 | host: Homo sapiens | place: USA
TAAGGATTGCTTGGGAAAGTAGTCCTTTTCTTTTAACAAAAGTTAAATTCCTTGGTAAAAACGAAAATTTCCCAAGAAAAATTTTGTCGGTATCTCCAAAACCCTTACCTTTGTACTCATAATCGAAAAACAAATTGTAAAACTAATAGAATACAGAATCATGTCAGACAACTTAGATAAAATAAAGGGAAAACTTCAAAAATTAATGAAGTTATACGAGGGCGCGAAGAAGATTAAATCAGAGGGAGAAGCAAATGCAGCGGCGGCAGCTATACAAAGACTTCTTGCTGAATATAACCTCTCCATGGGAGATATTGAACGGGGCGAAGAAGATGACGCAATAAAAGAGGAAATTATGTCTTGTTATCGAATAAAGTTCATAGGAGGTCAGTGGGAATTTGCGTTGATGAATGTTCTTTGTAAATATAACTTTTGTAAAGCAGCTCACTACGGATCACATAAGAATAAGCAAATGATATTCTTTGGTAAAAAGGAGAATATGGAAACTGTGAAATGGATGTATTTTATGCTTTGTGATCGATTTGTTGCTCTTGGTAAAAATAGATTTAACCGTCATAAGGAAACGGAGGAATACGCTTGTGAACCGATAGGTTTGGATACCTATTTAAGACGCTATTTAATGGGCTGTGTTAGGGGTTTGGAAGATAAGTTTGAGGAAGAAAAAAGATCAACCGAGAAGAATGATAAAGACTTTTCTGATAAGGTTACTGCCTTGACGATTCGCAACGAGGGAGAGATACAAGAGTATATCAGACAAAAATACAATATGGGTCGATCAAAGGAACGTAGAACGAAATTAGATAGTTCGTTTTTCTCAGGATACGAGGACGGAAGAAAGACGGAAATAAATAAACAATTAGAAGAAAATAAGAAAGCACAAATAAACAAAGTAAAATTTCTTGATTAATAGTTCTGTATTTTTATGTTTTGGCAACGTGGGGTGAGTTCTTCGGGAATTCCCCCACGGTTATTTTAAGAGTAACTTAAAAACAAAATCGTAATCAATGAATATATTATTTGACGGTAATTATCTGTACCACCGCAATTTCAATATCTTCTCTACCTACTACAAAGGTCAAGATATTGGAGAAGTTCTTCAAGACAAAGAGAAACAGCAAGTTCTCATGCGCAAATGTATAATAGACCTTTGTTTTACAGTAAAGAGATTTAAGGACGTTGAGCGCGTAGCATTCGTCATAGATTCAACGTCTTGGCGATATAGTTTTTATGATGATTATAAGTACGCGTTAACGAGAGTCAGAGACCCATATTACAAGCATTTCCTGACGTGTTTGGATATGTTTGAGAATCTTCTACGTAAAAAAGGAATTATCGTCAGTAGAGTCATGGGCGCTGAGGGAGATGATCTACTTTACGTTTGGTCATTATACTTTGGTTGGATAAAAGAGGAGGAATTGGTAATAGTTACGGGAGATTCCGACATTGGTCAAATAATGACGCCTAACGTTTCTTTGTTTAATAACAATTCCAAAAATATCTCTTTGCATTGCGTTCCGGAAAGGGAGGTATTTTGGAATGAATACTTTGATTCAGACGTACAAGTAAAAGCAATACGCCCGTTTGAAGTTCTTTTGTATAAAGTCCTTATGGGAGACAATTCGGATAACATACCTAAAGTTAAGCCGGGAGTAGGCGATAAGGGTTTTGAAAAGTTTATCAAAAGTATAACCCCGTATAAAGAGCCCAAAGATGTAGATTTTATAACAATGGCTACTTGGATTGCTTCGCGGTTTTCGGATTTTACGGGGATGGCATATGAGGAAGTATTGGGAAAGGTTATTTTTAACCTCAAAATGACTTGGTTGAACCTTTCGGTATATAATGAAATGGATTACTTGACGGAGAATGGAAAGAGTTTGTTGGAGAATATGCTGGAGGACGTTAAACAAAACAAAGATAAGTACAAGTATAATAAGTTGTACACATTGGAAGATTTTTATGGATCATTAATAAAATAGAGACTTTATATGAAAAAGAAAACTATCATTTGGATTGCTGTCGCGGTTTTGGCAGTTATCGGAATTCTCTTGTACATGCATTACACTCCAGTTTGGGTTAGTCTTTCTAACTTAGTGGTAGCCGTAGGCGGAGTTATTGCGGGATGGATTCTTCACATTTTGTACGTTAAATACATAAAGACCGGAGAGGAGGAATAAAGAATGGATGATGTAATGAAAAGCATTCGCGCAGCAATGAACGTCCGTTCTCAGCGTATTTATAACGTCTGTGGAGGTGAAACGGAGGAAAGAATTCAAAAGGCGGAAGAAACTACGGTTGACGATATTGAAAAGTCAGACATTATGAACGCTATACAATATGGCGGTAATATTCAGATTACGAAAACCGGAAAAGAAATCAAAGAATCTGTACAAAACATTCTTATTCCCGAATTGAATGCTCAGTTAGAGGAAAAGAAAACTGCTGCGGATAATCTTTTGGAAGATTGCGGAGATGCTCCCAGACATAGTACAAATCCATGGTGGACGGATGATTTGAGAATTGAAGTACCATACAAAATCTACGAGTGGAACGAAATGGAATATAATGATCGTAGTCAAACAAGTGTAATGGGTTCTCTTTCCGCAGAACATTCTGCAAAGGTAGATAAGAAATACAACTTTGCTAAGAGTGTAGAGGAAGCCGAAGCAAGAAGAAAGTATAACGAAGAAGTAAGAGCCATTTCTAATATTCTTGTGGACTTAAGAGCATGCGAAATTTTGCTTCAAATCAAGGATAATAAGGAATACGCTTTAACTCCTAAGCAGTTAACAACATTTAGACTATAAGATTCCAGATATATTTTGTATGATTCTTTTTATGCTTACTTAACCATTTTATGTAACCCGAAAATCCCGTTAATCTGTGAAGATTTAAACGGGATTTATTTTTCTTTCCATAGTTAATATAAATATCAACGTTTATTTAATCATGAAAGAAAGTAGCAACAATAATTATTGGAAATATTTTCGTGTTGGGGATATTGTTAAGGACGAGGATGAAAGCATTTGGGGCAATAAACTTTTTGAAATATCAAAGATGCATGGTAATGAGTATTTGCCTTTAGTAATAGCTTATTTCGTAGGCAAGGAAAAGAATACGGAAAATATGTGTAATTTTGATATTAGAAATATCCGTCTTATAACAAATCCAAAGCGCCCTTTCAGAAAACTTCCCAAAACTCAACTACTGAAATTAATGCAACGCGGAGTATTGGAAGCAAAACGAGAATTCATAATGAGAGTAAATTCAAAAAATCTTTAATATGTTTGAAAATTCAACTTGGTATAGCAAACTTCCGGATGAATCCTTGGAGGTTTATAAACCTCATTTGAGGTTATTCTTTGAGACTATGTACGAACGTCAGATGATCTGGAAACGGAGGTTTATTGACCAAAAAGATCGTCCTTGGACAGATAACAAGATATTTCAAGAATCGAAGTTTACCAACGTATATCGGGAATTGGATAGAAATAGCCAATGGCAAATCAAAAACATTCTCCTTGATAAAAGTCTTTCTCTTAAAAACCTTATTTGGAAGATGATGGTTTTCCGCTTCTTTAACAATCCCGAAACTTTTGAGTTTGAACCTAAAGGAAAGACGCTACAAATGGATATGTTTGGAGCACCTATCAAGTCAGGACTTAAACAAGCCCAAGGAAAGGATGATCTAATTTCAGCAAAGCAATGGCGTAACGGAATACCGGATTGGGAAGAATATGATGAAGATGAATTTTCACGTTTTATCGCTGGAATACGATCTTCCGGTCAGAATCCTTACACAACAGCATATCTTATAAATTCTCAAGCAACTCCCGGTCAACCGAGAGATTATTGTTACACTCGTGTAGTAATACCTCATCTTCATAAGCATATGAACGAACTTATAGCAAAGGTTGTCATAGCTAAGAAGCCGGAGGATATTATAGAGTATTTGAAGACCTTTCCAGCGGTTGCTGATTTCATTGCTCATGAGTTTTATCAGGACTTTACGTATATTGGGCGTTATACGAAGAAGAAATTTATGAAGTTCGATCAAAACGCCTTTACGAATGTTGGTCCCGGTGCTTCTATAGGCATCCGGCTTATTTACCCCAGTCTTAGAACCGTTCGAGAGCAAAAGAAAGCTATCTATTGGTTAAGAGATTGCGCAGATTCCATGCTTGAGGATATAGGAAAAGAAAAGGGTGAACCGTTTCCGTATCTGGGTTGGGATTACAAAAATAAGAAGTACTTTATTTATAACCGGAACGAGTACAGCGAATACAAAAAAGATTCCAACTTAATGATGTATGAGGGGATAACCCTGCATCAGATTGAAATGTGGCTATGCGAATTCCAGAAGTACTGGAAAATGATTATCGGTGAGGGTAAACAGCGTTCAAAATTTGTTCCTAAAACTAAAACACTATAAAACGGCGTATGTATTCAAAGAAAGTTACGGCTATGAAAGAGCCGTTAGAAATTGACCTACAATTAGCAGCTATTGAAATTGATACTTCTGTACCCCGGATGCGTTATCTGTCGAATACGCTCATGGAAGATGGGTTATTAGTGGATGCTTTCAATAAGCTATGGGATGAAATACGGAACGTTCCCGAAATTTCAAGTTTGGACGACAATACGGTATTAAAGGAATTTGTTGATGAGCCGATAATAATTCATGAAACTCTTTCAAGCCGTTATTTAATATACGATGTTGCAGCGGTAGCGAAGATTGAAGAAGTCTTTGACAGTTATAAAGAGTAAATGTTTTTACAATTTAAGAAAGAAAATATGAAAGATTTTGTATTTGTTAATAAGACAAGCGGAGAAAAATGCACTCTCCGCACGGATATTATTGACGGTAATGATCGCTTCACTATTATGTATCTTGAGGGAGTTCGCGGTACAGAATTTGAAACTATTATGCCGTTCAATCAAAGCACCGTTATGACTGTTGCAGAGATGGAAGAATGGTTCAAGGATTATTCCACTACTTATAACGGTTATATTTACGGAGGTGAACAGATAGTAGTATTGGAAGCTACAACGTTCAATCTCGTTATTACTCCTACTATTACGGGAGCGACTCAGTGCGAAATTACGCTGAACGCTACAAAAGAGGGAGAGAACCCGATTCAGGACGTTATTACTTTGAATAATGATCAAGTTAAGACTTTGAAGATTTTGGAGGGATGGACGTATGAAATCAAACTTCCTAAAGGAGAAATTACTTCAGGTGATCCGGGAAGTTGGGAAGCAGACGCGGACAAAGCTATTGAATTAGCAATCACTATCCCTGCATAAGAGACGCGATATTTTGTATTGTATTTTGTTTAAAGGGTTAAACAATTTTATCTAAGTTTGTTTCATAATTTTTGATTGATGGTGGAAAGGGAAATGGCTTAACGGTTGTTTCCCTTTCTTCTGTTTACACATAGAACAATTATAGATAACAAAAGAAAAATATATAATCGTAAAATACCTATGGCTGAACTTTGGAAGCAATTAGATGCTATTGATTTAGCGAATGCGAAATTACGAGTTAAGCAAATGAGGACGATTGAAAAGGCTATCCGCTCAGATTCCCCCGATGATATATTGCGAGCTCAAAAGGCTTTGAATACTATTCAGCAAAAGGAAAATCAAGCGATGCAACCTAAAGCCTTTTTTATTGATCCTCTTGAATTTAACTCCAATCTTGGATATAAGGATAAGTCATTCTCATTGTCGTACACTACGCTCAAGAGAATGTCTAAAACCCCTATTATCAATTCTATCATTAAGACTCGTAAAAACCAAGTAGCAGATTTTGCAGAACCTCAAGAGAATAAATACTCAACCGGATTCGTAGTACGAAAAAAATCTAAGAATGGCGTAGAGCAAAAGATGGATAACAAAGACAAGCGTATTGCCTTTGCTATTACAGACTTTTTGCTAAAGGGCGGTAATGTAGGAGAATGGGAACATGATGACTTTGATACTTTCATTCGTAAGATTGTTGACGACTCTTTGACCTACGATCAAATGACCTTTGAGATCATGAGAAACCGCAGAGGAAAGGTTGAATCTTTTGTAGCTACTGACGCGGCTACTTTCCGTATGGCGAATTCTTTCTTCGCTAAAGATTACGATATACCATATTTTTCTAATGATAAGGGACTTTGGGGGCAAGATAAATCGGATTATGGACCAAAAATAAAGGGATATTATCCGGCTTATGTTCAGGTTTATCAAAATGTCAAAGTTAGTGAATTTTATCCATGGGAACTTTGTTTTGGCGTTCGTAATCCAAGTACTTCAATTTTTGCTAACGGTTACGGTTGTTCTGAGTTGGAAGAACTAATTAACGTTGTAACCTCTTTACTTTGGGGCGATGAATATAATCGCCGTTTCTTCAGTCAGGGTTCTGCGCCTAAAGGTATGTTGCGCGTAAAGGGGGCGGTTAACGAAACCGCGCTTCAGCAATTTAAACAACAATGGCAATCTATGATAACGGGCGTAATGCAATCTTGGAAAACCCCCGTTGTTAATCAAGACGTAGAGTGGATAGATTTGCAGAAGAATAACCGAGATATGGAATACAGTTCTTGGATGGAATACTTGATAAAGATCGCTTGTGCTATCTTTAATATAGATCCAATAGAAATTGGTTGGGATATTTCACGCTCTTCTGGAAGAAACGGACTTTTTGAGGGAAGTCAAGAAAAACGTTTACAAAACTCAAAAGATAAAGGATTATATCCACTTTTGAAATTCTTGCAAAGAAAGATAAATAAATATATTGTAGAACAAATTCATCCGGATTATGAATTTGTATTTATGGGTCTCAACGGCATGACCATTGATCAAGAACTTGAATTGGATATAAAGAAAGTTCAAGCGTTCGCCACTATAAATGAAATTCGCGAGAAGTATGAAATGAAACCTTTGGAGGGTGGAGATATTATAGAGAATGCCGTATTTGTTCAGTCAAAGAATGCGGCTGTTATGGGTGCTCAAGGCGGTGATTTATCGGGCGGCGGTGCAGTACCTACTCCAGACGGAGAAGAAGAGGAAGCAGAGCCGGAAAACCCGTTTGATTTATATGCCGAGGGGGACGAGGAAGAAACGGAGGATGAAGATACAGAAAAAGCTCAAAATTCCTTTGTCAAGGCTTTCGATGCATTTTTGGAAAAAGAATTAAATAATTAATTTTATGGCAAGTAGTAACATAGGACAGGTTGCGGGGATATACGTTGGAACCAATCCCCCCGAAAATATAAAGCTAATTTGGTGGGATTCTACACCGAGTCAGCAAGTTCATAAGGTTTATGATTACAATCTAAAACAATGGGTTATAATCAATCAAAGTATTCTTTCGTCCATAACGTATTCGGAGTTGAAGAATATTGCTAATACCGTGGGGTTATCTTTAGGTAAGTTCTATGTTTTGAGAGATAAGTCGGACGCTTTAGCAATTTCCATAGCGACTACTAAAATTCAATACGTTGATGTCAACGGGAATTTGTTAGTAGATGATCTTGCCGCAAACGCTTCCTATTTTATTTCTTCCAGCAACTTAACAATGGATGGTGTAACGGGTGTCTTCAATTCAGAAACTACTCGTTTGGATTTTCCGTTTACCGAAGTTCCAACGGACGAAATAAACTTCACGGAATCTTATTTGTTTGGTAAAGCGCCGCTTCCTGATACGAGTCCTAACTTGGGATTATTTAAAATTCATTTGAGTTCTTTGTTATCCAAAGAGACTGGAAACTCATTGTTTTGGAATAAAGGACTTTATTTCAATTATCTTTCAGCCCTCTCTGGAATTGGAGACAAGAAAGGCGGTTTGGTTTTGTATGATACTTATCTTAAGGATAAAGAGATTCAAGATCAATCCATAGAAAATATTGCTAATAATTATTCTACGTTATACGAAATAGTTATAAAGGCTATTGCTGAGGGTACGTCATCCTCTGCTATATTGAAAGTTTTGGTTCCGGCTTTAGCCGTTTCCGGAGCACCTATTGATCCAAGGGCAAATGATACATTATACACGGTATTATCCAAAATGCAGCGTTGGATTAATAGCTTTAAAACGGCTACTGGGATTAAACTTTCCAAGGAATTTGCTGCTATAAAATCCACCGTTCCGGTAAATAATAATGATACGGTGGAAGTAGCAATAGCAAAGTTACAAAATTCTCTAAAAGGAGTACGTTTGAGTTTACCTACAGATTGGACGCCTGCGGAAGAAACTCATGAGAATATTTTACCGGGAGACGGTTACGATTCAGCATTTTCTAAGATAGAAGCCGACCGGAGAATAATGAACGGTTTGGAAACTCCTCATGCTTTAATTACCCTTACTGCCTTAGGTTATCCTAATACCGATTCGAAAACCGTTGATATGAACATATGGAACGGTATGTTAGAAATTAACTTAATCGGATATACTCAGGTTCAATGGGGATATGGTAGTATTATTGAATACGATTATACAAGATTCTTCCCATTCAATTTTGAAAAACCGGAAATTTTTAACATGATAAAGGATTACCTTTATATGCATTATGGCGCTGGTCCAGATGGAGATGTAACGGTATCAAATGCAAGACCTTTAACACCGCTTACTACTGTTAAAATTTACTCAACCTATAATAATGAAACATCCGCTTGGGAATCTCCTACTATTGTCTATGAATTCCAATTGTATTTAGGATACGGAATGACATACAACACTTCCGGAGTTGAGGAATTGGCCATGGGATTAGTATTGAAACCCTTGACTGTATTTTCATTATCAACCGATAGAGGTACAGAGGGATTCACATATATTTCGGATAACACAACAATATATTCTTTGTTAGGCGAGGGTAAATCATCCGCCCGTTATAGATTGACAATACCTCCTATGTTAATTCGCTACAAATTGTGGTAATCATTTATGTGCAAAATTGTATATTTGACGTCAAGACGGTTTGACGATCCAGCGAATAAATTCAAAAACGCGCTTGCGAAAGAATTAAGGAAGAGAAAAGTTGAGGTTGTAACGGATAGCGCATACGACTTCCTTAATTACTTTCGCAAGCATAAGACTTATGGCATTGCGTTAGCTTTCGACTTCTACCGTGATGGTAAGGAGGGATGTGGTTTAACTCTTAACAAGAATTGCAGTTCCATAGGCAGGGACTTTGCGTACAATCTCTCAAATGATTTGGACGTATTAACGCCCAATATACGTTGGAGAGATTTAAATTTTGTAAGATCAGAAACGCCGGAATGGTACAAATTCTTTAACAAGATAAGTTCTCAGACAAAGGCTATATTTTATTTATGTACTTATAATAATTCTTCTGATTGGAACAATTATTCAATAGCTTTCGAAAAGATAATAGATTTATTTGCTGCCGAAATTGTCCGTTGTCTTAGATCGGATTATAACGCAGAAGATTATCGGAAGAGAGTTAACAAAGTAAGATTGAAAATTAATAAAGTGAATAAATAAGTTATGGCGTGGTTAACTGAAAATCTATTTGGACTCATATCATTGTTGTTTGGAGCAGGGGGCATTGGCTACGCCATTGTTTCTCGTTTCTTAGATCGCCGAAAATATGAGCAAGAAGTTCGTACAGCGGCGGCTGACGCGGATATGAAAGGTGATGACTTTTGGAAGAAACGCTATGATGTATTACAAGAAGAAGTAAAGACAAAGGATGATTGGTGGAAAGAGCGTTATGATACACTCTATAAGGAATTCCAAAACGAAAGACAATTGAGCAATGAGATAGTCAAAAGTTTTCGTTCAGAGTTAAATGAGATAAGATCGGATTACGAAAAACAAAGAGAACTTGATAAGCAAAAATACACCGATCTTATGGAACAATATGAACGTTTTCAAAGGGAATCTAATCATCAAAATATGGAACAAATCAATCGTATCAGTCAACTTGAATCTTTAGTAGAGAGTTATGAAAAACGGTTGAACATGAAAAAAGATGGAACGGGAAACTAAAATATCACGTTGCTTTGTAGGCATACTTATATTGATTGCTTTTACAATAGGTTTTTGGGTAGGTAGGAGTACTGTGAAAAGTCCTGAGCCTATTGTAAAGGAAACTATACGTTGGGAGAAAGAACCGTATGCTGTTCATGATACTATATACAAACCCGTTCCTCAACGCATTGAAATACCCGTAGACCGTCCAGTATTTATTCCGGCTGATACAGCGCGACTTTTCGAAATATGGTGCGATTATTATTTGAAAAGAGATTATGAATTGGATTATTCTAATGATACGTTAGGAACATTCTTAGTAAATGTATCTATACAAGAAAATAAGCTACTTTCTGCCACTTCTATCATTCAACCTAACAGAAAGATAGTAGAAAGGGAGAAAATCATGTACAAGTCACCTAAATTGCAATTCTGGGGAATGATAGGTACGTCTACCGATTTTCAGAACAACAAAATTCAATTTGGGGTAGACGTTAAGAATAAAGTTCTATTTGGAATATCTGGAATGCGTTTAGACGACAAATATGGATATACGATAGATTTTGGAATAAAATTTTGACAAAAAAATTTGTTAATTCAAATAAAGTACGTATCTTTGTATTGCGAAACTTAAAAATAGAAATATTATGTATAACGGAGAAGACATTAAGAGACGCCAATTGGAATTGAAAAATAACCTCTTAAAAGGTTTTGGAGTTGGAATAGACGAAGTAGATGAAAATGGGTTTGAAAAGGCTCATAAACAAGGAGATTTACATCCAAACGGTAAATGGTATTGGGAAAGTTCAGCTGCAGGTGGAAAGGGAGATTGGAGAACAATAGGAGGCAGACGCCATAAAGCATCTCAAGTAAACGTCTCTACCGAAGAAAAGAAAGATTCTACGAAGAAAAAAGACTCTGAAAGTGATCTAACTAAATTAAATGACATTCTATCTAAATTAAAGAATGGGGACACGAGTGTGAAAAAAATGCTTGATACAAAAGAAAAAGCGTTTTTGAAGAAACTTGGATTTGAATTAGATGAAAGAATAGGGCGTGGATTATTGGCCGTTAAAAGCAAAGAGTCGTGGAAGTTAGCAAATGAAATTGAATCCTATATGAGTAAAAACGGAGATTCTTCAAAAAAGAAACAAGAGACTACCGAAACCCAGAAAGAGGATTTGCGTGCGGCTCGTGAAAAATTGAGTTATCTACAAGACAACGAAGAACGCTTAATCAAACGAGATGGAAAAGAGAAGTACGATAAACGCTTGAAACAAGCTAAAGAAGAAGTTTCAAAATTGAAGGGCAATAAAGAACCGGAAAAGAAAGTTTATGATGTAACGTTGGGTTGGAATAAAAAAGACCAATCTACTTATAATCAAATAGACAAGATTACGGATATGTTAGAAGAACGCGGTGAGTTATCCGATTGGCCGTTCAGAAGTATATCTCAAGCTCAGAAAAGGATTTCATTCTCAGAAGCGTCTAACATAATTTCAGCGTTGAAGAGAGGGGAAAGAATTAAAATATACATTTAATTATGAAGCCGAAAAAGGAAGTGGTAAAAAATAGTCATTTTATTCCGTCTCCTTTTCCTACCGTTACTGAATATGAGAATGAGTTCTTAAGAGTTTGGAACGAAAATACAGCGGAAGCAGTAGCAAAGGTATTGGAATATATAGCCCGAACTACTGCTTTTGCTATTAAGGAAAATAAGGAGGAAAAGAAATGATATTTACTCAAGGGCAAATACTTGATATGTTGGCTATACTAAAGCGTTATGAGTTAGTATTTATAGCCGGACAATTAGGTTTAGATTTCTTATCTCAAACGGATAAGGATATACTAATAGCCGCAGGAGTTGATCTTGATAAATTCAAGAACAAAAAGGGCATAGTTGAGCATGCATTTCTTTTTGGTATATTAGCCGAAGCCGTTGGCGATAAGAGGGCTCAAAAGATGAAGTATTCTCAATTCAAGAAATTTCTTGAATCAGGGAAATTCATACCTTTAACTGAAGAAGAAGAATTTGCGTTACAAACGGTAAAGAATCGGGCATACACGGACATTACCAGTTTGGGAAACCGTATGAGAACGGCTGTGTCTAACAATATCCTAAAGAATAACCAAGAACAAGCCGTTATGGTCAGGCGTATGATTCGTCAAAAGACTATTAAGGCTCAAGAACTTCGTTATGGAGCAAGGAATTTAGCAGCGGAATTTGCGGAAACTTCAAAGGATTGGGAAGTAGATTGGTTGCGTATTGCATACTATCTTACTCATGAGGCATTTAATAGCGGTAGAGCGCAAAGCATTTTGAAAAATTACGGAGAAGATGCTGAAGTTTATTTTGACGTTTATCCGGGTGCTTGTATACACTGTAAAGAACTTCTCCTCACAAATCCAGAGGACGTGAACAGCGAACCTATTGTTTTTAAATTAAAGGACATTATAGCAAATGGAAATAACATCTACCGCAAGGTAGCTGATTGGAAAGCTACGATTTCTCCTATACACCCCTATTGTCGTTGTACGATTAATCGGAAAAAGCCGGGATTCGGCTGGAATCCGGAATTAAGAGCGTTCACAACTCCTTTGAAAAGGAAGTCAGAGAAACTCAAAGGTGTCAAACTTGATATAAAGATAAGTAAATCTGAAGATGACGACCTTGAGAAAGCTCATGAAGTAGGCGATCTTCACCCCAACGGGAAATGGGTTTGGACAGAATACCGTCCCGGTAAATTCGATTGGAGAGGAATACCGAAAAAGAAAACCGATGCACTCTCCAAAAATTTGGAAGATATAGAAAAAGAACTTGGAGTGAAAGTCGGCAAACCTATGTCTTTCAAAGAAGCTAATGAGGGAAGAGTTAACCCCTATTTCAAATTAGGAAAGGAATGGCAAATAAATTGTCAAACTTGCGTAGTTACTTACGAATTGAGGCGTAGAGGTTTTGATGTAATGTCCTTACCCCGAATGAACGAGTTTCAAGATAAACTTGCATTTGATCCCAAACTTTCCTACGATACTAATCCAGATACAGGTGATAAACCAGAGGGATTGTATTTCCCCGATATAAAAAACAAGAATAAATTAAAGACAATCTTTTTGAATTATTTTAAACGCGCAGCTGATGTCGGTAGATATCAATTAGCATACCGTTGGGAAAGCGGTTCAGATAGAGGTAGTCATATTATTACCATGGAAAAATTACCAAGCGGAAAGTTAAGGTTTTATGATCCTCAAAGCGGTTTGGAAAAAGATTTTAGTACGGACATAGTTAGTGTATTAAGAATGAGCGCTAAAGTCCCATTAGAGTTTATGCGTGTAGATAATCTTCCGATTAAAGCGGATATTGTAAAAGAATTGGTAAAAGAAGTTAAGTTATGAAGAAAGGAATTACTTTATCAGAAGCTCAAAAAATAGCATTTGAGAAAAAGAATCCTGAAAAGTATTTCAATGAATACTTTACGGAGTGGAACGGTTGCTATGCATTTCAATATTATCCTAATAATTTGGGAGATGGAAACTACGGATTGCCAATGTTTCTTTTGATAAAAAAGACGGATGGGAGTTGTCGTGAGTGCACCGCTGAGGAAAGAGATAAAATTTTACGTTCTTGAATAAAATAGAAAAATGAAGAAGAAAATTGTACAACAAGCGCCCTTTACGGTTTTAGTAGAGCCTACTGAGGGGTGCAATTTGGGATGTTCGTTTTGTGGATTAAGAGGTATGCGTGAAAAGGGTACGAAACCTTGGAATTTTATGAGTATCAAAACCGCAAAACGAATAGCAAGTGAAATAGCAAAAGCCGGATGGCGCAGTAAGATCGTATTTGCTCAGCACGGTGAACCGACTTTGAATGCCGACCTTTTTGAAATAGTGAAAATATTCCGTTCGTATCTTCCGGATTCAATATTTCATATGTATACAAATGGATATGCGGCTAATAAGGCGAAGAACGCGGATAAGTATGTAGCTGATCTTTTTGATGCAGGAATAAATAATCTCATTGTAGATTGTTATACGGATGAGGGAGATTGGAATTTTGTAAATAAACTAAAAGACGGTAAATGGAACGTAGAACTTTACACTAAGGGCGTTCCACTTTATACCAGTAACAAGAAGTCAAGAATACTTCTACTACCTCCGATAAAAGAAGATAACAAAATAACTCGTAAATTAGCTAATCATTGCGGTGCTGCTGCTCCACTTGATGAGTCTTACAACAATAAGCGTTGTGCAATGCCTTTCCGTGAGCTTGCTTTCCGGTATGATGGAAACGTATCGCTGTGTTGTGATGATTTTCGCGGTGAATATCCTATCGCCAATATAAACGACATGGGCATTGTAGACCTTTGGAATCATGAACGTTTCGTAGCGGCGCGAATTATGTTGTATAATTATAGCCGTGATTTTCGTCCTTGTAGCGGATGTACGAATATAAGCATGAGAGTCGGTTTTCTTCCAGACAGTTCTGGTCAGGAAACTCTACCTAAGATAACTCCAGACATAAAGAAGTTAGCACAAAGTGTGCACAAAGACGGCTTTTTGTCTCCTATTATTGTAAGACGAAAATGGGAAAAGAAGTAAAAAGAAAATATCTTATCATTGCTCCACACTCAGATGATGCGTTATTTTCTTGCTCTCACGTTCTTTTGCTACCTGAGTATGAAGTTCAAGTACTCACGGTAGAGAATGATGAAAAGAGGGTTAAGGAAGATGAGAAACTATTCGAATTCTTAAACATACCGTATTATCATTTGGAGCTTGATTTTAAGGATGAAAGCTATTATGGGTATAATAAGGATTATCCGAAAGGAATCACTTTGGAAAATGCTTATAAATACCTTAATGAGTACTTTGGTAGAGATACGCTGAATGAGATAGAAACCGCTTTGGTTGAATGGGTAAGAAATTTCTTGATAAAAAATGAATTTTATCGGGTATTAGCCCCTTGGGGAGTTGGACACCCGTTTCATTTCTTCGTCCGTGAAACCTTACAACAAGGTTTTTCTTACATGGAATATTATCGGGAATTTCCTCACTCATACAAAAGACGTTCTCAAGCTCAAGTTGAAGAACAGAAAAAAGAATGGTATCTTAAATCTTCAGTTCCGGTAGAGGAATTTGCGGATATTAAATGGAAACTTGCTTCTAAGTTTTACAAATCCCAATCGGGACTTTTATTCTATGAAAATGGATATATTAAAAAGAATTTGCCGGAAGAAATTTGGTGTAGAAAAGATTCTGATTTACCATTTTAATTATGAAGATATTAATAGCAGATTTCGAAATAGCGAAATACGGGGGGATTGTAGAGCATGTAACTGCAAAGGTTAAGGCTTTAAAATCCCTTGGCCATTTCGTAGACATTGCCCAATTGACTCCGAGTTCTACGACTCAAAGAACTTATGACAATAAAATAAAGCAATTAGAACAAGGAAAGTTTCAAGATAATCTTAAGATAAATTCTCAAAACGGAGGGTATGAATATGATGAAGCAACGGGATATTGGAAGAATAACTACTATGGGTTCTTTCTTCCTCCCAGTAATCGTATAGGGGTATTTGAACCCAATGCCCTTGAACGCTGGAGAGATTTAGCGTATAGATTTGACCTTATAATTTGGAACTTTATGCCTACGAAGTCCTCTGCTTGGAGTAAGGGGGATTTTTCGTTTTGGTGGAAATTCTACGATTTACCAACGTCTAAAGTAAAACAAATCTTTATCGCACACGATGCATATTTTAACGTTCGCGCCAGTAATATTACGGCTTTAAGAGATAAGATACTTTTTGTAGAATGCGCTCATATAGCTGCTTATCATTGCTGTAAAGAAATAGGAATACCGCGTACTTTGCTACTCAATCCCAGATTCTTGGAAAAGAACGCGCGTATGCCTATAAAGATGATGAACAAAAGAAAGATAGATTTCTTTGCTGCTCATATCTTCAAATCTATGAAACACGTTGACGATCTTATACGCGCTGTACCTCATTTAAACAATAAATCCTCTAAATATTCCGTACAAATAGCAGGTTCGGGAATAGAACAGGCGTACATGGTAGCCCCTACGAAATGCAAAGAACCGTACAAAGTAAGCCGGAAACGCGATCCAGATATTGACGAAAAATATATAGGAGATAAGATTTGGGACGTTGCGGAGGAATTCGGTATGGAATATCTTGGGCAGATAAGTTCGGAGGAAGTTAATGACCGACTTTTAAATAGTAAGTTTGCCGTTGATCCGTCTTGGGCAGCTCATTACGCTCAGTATTGTAGGACTCATATAAACGGCTTTATAATAGAAGCTATGTTAAAGGGTTGTTATCCGGTATTGAGAGATTATAGAGGATTGGTGAAAGGACAAGAAGATGTATACGATCCATTGTTCGAAAACATAAATGCTATTATTATTCCATGGAACGCTACCCCCAAAGAATTTTCTGCTATTCTTAAGAAAGCCTCAAAAATGTCTCCTGCAAAATATTTGAAAGATACGCGAGAGAATTTTGCTTTAGTTCACGAACTTTTTAACGCCACTTCCAATATGAAAGAAGTCATAAGATTGGTTAAGGGCGGTAAGAAGTTAGTCAAAAAGGAATTGGAGAAAGGAAAGGATTCTCCCATTGTAAAGAAAATTACAAAGGAAATAATGGAGGATTTTTTCGGTATAGATTTACCAATAGAATGGGAAACTGATTAACAATTATGAATTCCATAAATTTTACTATTATGAAAAGAGAAGATTTACAAAAAGCCGAAGTTGAATTATTTGGCGAAGTTTTACCCAAAAGGGTGAATATGAATGAAGAGGATGATGGAGTTAATTACGAAGAAGATGAAGAACTAAGAAAGGCTGAAGATTTGATATTTGGCGATGAGTTCGAAAAGGCTGAATTTTCAGAAAAGGAAAGAAAGAATTTGGCTAAGAAGAAAGAAGCCATGCCTGACGGTTCGTATCCTATCCGTAACGCTTCAGATTTGTCGAACGCTATTCAGGCTTTTGGACGCGCCAAGAATCCGGCTGCTACGAAACGCTGGATTAAAAAACGCGCAAAAGAATTGGGCAAGGAAGATATGTTGCCTGAGACTTGGAAAGCTAATGTCAATGAATTTTCAGATGGAGAAATTGACATAGAGAAAGCTCAACAAATTCTTGGATTAGAATAGGAGGTACGACTATGGCAGATTTTTGGAAAGCATTTGATCGTACTGAAAAGAACGAGGGCAAGAACATTTGGACAAATGATCCTAAAGATAGTGGAGGAGAGACTTGGAGCGGTATAAGTAGAAAGGCTAATCCAAATTGGGCAGGTTGGACAATCTTAGATGCGAAACCGAATAAGAAAAACGGTCAAGTCATAGTGGATAAGGATTTAGAGACTTTGAAAAAAGATCTCTATCGAAAAAACTATTGGAATCCCATTTGGGGTGACCGTATAAAAAATCAAAAGGTTGCGGAGGATTTCTACGATACCGGAGTAAATATGGGCGTAGGAATGTCCATAAAGCTCTCAGAACGCCAACACGGATTACCGGAAACGGGAAAGATGAGCGAAACGCTTTTGAGTAAACTTAATTCAGTTGTATGAAAAACGTGATTCTTTTGCTCTTAGCATTATCCTTTTCTTTTTGTAGTACGGGAAATACTTTAAAGCGGAAAAAACCCGTAGAGGAAAAAGATACGGTATTTGTGCACGTTCGAGATACTATTAAAGTAGAAGATCGCGGAAAGATAGATAGTCTTAAAAAAGAATTAAAGATTTATCAAGATTCTCTTGTTTTCTATCGGGATACAGTTTTGTATGAGAATTATATCAATGCTCGTAGGATAGAAAAGATAAAGTATTACATAAGTATAACGGAGAGAAAACCATCAAACCAAAAATTTTTCTACGGTTGGATACGTAGAACAATGTCAGAAAATTAAAGGCGCTGATTACCGATTTTTAACAAAACAATTATAAGGAGTCAATAGTACAAAATCTATTGATTCCTTTTTTATTTATAGGATATGGCTGAAGAAAAGAAAAGTAAGATTGAAAAATTTAACTTTTGGTGTCCCTTAGACATTCAAAAATCGGTTATTGACCCAGAAACAGGTCAAGAAATTATGCGTTTGGGTGGGATAGCTTCCACTTCAGACGAAGATAGCGATGGCGAATTTTTAGATCCAAAAGGCTTTGACATAAAACCGTTGATTAATAGCGGTATGGTAAATTGGCATCACCAAGCAAAAGGTTCGCCTGCTACCATAGTCGGAGAGCCGAGCAAAGCGGAAATTCGCAAAGATGGACTTTACATAGAAACCGATCTTTACCCATCATCAGCTGTTGCTCGTGATATTTGGGAGTTAGCACAGACGCTTGAAAAAGATTCCAAAACACGCCGTTTAGGATACTCGATTGAGGGTAAAGTTGTAAAGAGAAAATCAAATGATCCAAAATCTCCAGACTACAAGAAAATCACTAAAGCAATCATAACGGGTGTAGCAATCACTCATCAGCCTAAAAATCCAAAAACTTTTGCTAATATAATTAAGGGAGAGATTGACGATTGGAACGATGATGAAGAAACTGTTGATTTGTTCGATGAAAAAGGAGATTCAAACAACCTTATGGATAAACTCAATAAAAAGGATTCTGAAGATAAGAAGAAAAAACTCAAAACTATCTCTAAGGGTGAGTTTATCTACAAATTATTAAAGGACGTTCCAAATATAGAAATTGAGAAAGCTGAAAATATATATTTATTGACTTCTAAAATTGCTAATATGAAAGGTAGAAAAGAGATCACCGATGAGGACATCTCCAAGGCTTACGAGGCTTTAGGGCTTGAATTTGAGTCTGCTGAAGATACTGACATTCAGAAAGGTGAAGATTGCGACGCCAATGGCGGACGTACCGAAAAGAAAACCATCTCCAAGGCTAAGAAAACTAAAAAAGCGGAGGATGATGAAGATGACGACTACGAAGATGAAGAGGAGGTTGAAGAGCGTGAAGCAAAAACCAAAGAACGTCTTGGTGGTATTAAGGGTGATGAAAAACTTCACCGTGAAGCTCAGAAACGCAAAATGGAAAAGGGCGAAGATGACGAAACAGAGGACGATGAGCCGGAAGATGAAGAAGATGACCGTTCAGGAAAAATCTTCAATCGCAAGACTGGTAAAACCGTTAAGAAAGCCGTTGAGCCTAATCGCTTCGATCGTATTGAGAAAGCAATGGCAGTATCGTACGCAAACCAGCATCAATTAATCCGCGCTTTGGGCGTTATGATTAAGAATTCCAATGATAAAGTTAATTCTGTCATTTCCCAAAACGAAGAATTGTTGGATATTGTAAAGGCTCAGGAGGAAACTATTTCTGAACTTTCAGAGCGTTTGGAAGAATACGGTTCTTCTGCCCCCGGCTTTAAATCTCACCGTAGCGTTCAGAGCGTAGAAAGAGGATTCGCAAAGGCTGAAGATTCCGATATCACTAAGGGCGGTCAGCAGCGTTTAGCAAGCAACCAAATCGCTCATAATGATAAAGCAGCTATTGTAGAACTTCTGGATCAAGCTACCTTTGCTAAAGGGTACGATGAGGAATTCTCAAAAGCATGTACTACGTATGAGGGCTCAGGAGTATTGCCACGCAATATTATCGCCCGTATCAAAAATGAGTTAGGATACGAAATTGTTTAAATTAAACTTTATATAAAAGGAAACTATGACACCTGAAAGATTATCAATCAACCTCTCTGATTATGGCTATGCCTCTCAGCAGGATGGTCGATTTATCGGTCAAGGAAGTTCAGAAAACGTTGACATGCTCAACAAGGCTCTTGCCGCTGAACAAATTACCGGTATGCAGACCCAAAATATGACGGATGCAAGTGGTGCGCCGTTAAAAGTAGAATCTTTGGAAAAGACTTTGAAGCATCTTACTTTCCGTGAGAGTGACATCCGTCTTTGGAAAGACCTACCGAAGAAACCCGCATACAATACCGTAGAAGAATACAACCAGCAGGTTAGCTACGGTGCTAATCGTGGCGGATGGAATCGCGAGGGCGAACTTCCGGAAGAAGAAGATTCAATATTCGTTCGTAGAGCTCAGTTGGTGAAGTACTTAGGAGTAACTAAGTCAGTAACTCATCAGATGACGCTCGTTAATACGATGATTGGTTCGGTTATGGAACGTACTATCAAGGATGGTACTATGTGGATTCTCCGTACCTTGAATCAAGGACTTTATTTCGGCGACGAGAAACTCGTTCCGGAACAATTCAACGGCTTCTTAGCTCAACAGATGCGTTCTGATGCTTGGGCTTCTTACGCTGCTTATATGGATAGCGAAGTTGTAATTGACTTGCGCGGTTCTGCATTGACTGAAAGTGCTATTGAGGACGGTGCTAACTATATCGTAGAAAACTACGGACTTGGTACTCAAATCTATGGCCCTCCAACAGTTCTTTCTAACTTCGTTAAGAACTTCTACGGCAATAAATTTATCGTACCTAATACTCCGTCATTGAGCGATGGTATTATGGGTCAGAAAGTTCAGGCGTTCGATAGCCAGTTTGGTCGTATCGGCTTGAATCATGATATCTTCTTCCGCCGTATGCCTGCTAAAAATTCTACTACTCCTGCTACTTCTCAGAAAGCGCCTAACAAACCTGTTTGGAATACTACTACCCCTACCCCTGCCGCTGTAGTTACTGGTGTAGCTGGAAGTAAATGGGCTACTGAAGATGCTGGCAACGTAATGTACGCTGTTACTGCTATTAACCGTTTCGGAGAATCTGAATTGTCAGTTTACGCTACTGCAGCCGCCGCTGTAGCCGGATGTGCAATTGATTTGAAATTCACAGACGGTGGTGGCGTTAATAAGGCTACTTCTTACCGCATTTATCGTAGTAAAGTTGGTGGTACTGCTACAGGCATGTTCTATCCTATCTTTGACGTTACTTTGGATGATCTTCAGAGAGGATTCGATGGCGGTGCAGCAGGCTTAATCCGCGATATGAACCGTTGGTTACCGGATACTGACCAATCAGCATTGTTCCAGTTCGATAACGAGGTTGTTGAGTTCTCTCAATTAGCACCGCTTATGAAGATGGATTTGGCTGTTCTTTCTCCGGCATTCCGCTTTATGGTGTTGCTCTATGGTACACCGTTCTTGTACGCGCCGAAGAAGATGGTACGCTTTATCAATATTGGTAAGGAGATTAAATAAACCAAATAAAAAATTGTCAAACTGAATAAAAGGGCTGGGCTTCATGGTCCATCCCTTTTTTCGTAAAATCGTAAAACAATATGAAGATTAAAGCAAAAAACCCGAAGATTTCATCAATGAAACTTATCGTGCCGATAGATGGTGAAATTTCAATTGACGCTAACGGGGTTACAGATGTATCGCCTAAATGTGCAATAGCATTGGTAACAGGTACGAATGATTGGAATTATGCTTCTAAAGTTAAGAATGCTGTCGATGAAGCAACTGAAGAGGGAGAAACCGAAGATGATGATGAGGGAGCAAACGAAAGAGAAGAATTGGAAGCAAAACTCAAAACTATGTCTATGGCTGAATTAAAGGCTATGGCTACGGAGGGTGAATTTCCGGTAGAAGAATGGGAAAAGATCTCAAGCAAAAAACTTTTGGCTGCTTATCTACTTCAGAAGTATGATGAAGCAACTGAAGAGGGTGACGAAGAAGAATAAGAAATTAACATAGTTCTGATATGGCTGCTTTAAGATTGAAAATATTATACAATAAAAACGAGGGTTTTGCGCTTAGTCCTACGGAGTTATCCGAACTTTATTTGTTTGGTATTCCAATGTGTACTACGGACGGACGCAAAATCTCATCTCAGAGTATCAAAAATGCTCTTTCCTCTGCTCAAACAAAGGTAGAGAATCTTTTCAGTATTAAGCTAACTAAACAAGTCATAGAAGAAAACCGCGATTATATCCGTCAAGAATTCATGTCTTGGGGCTATATCAGAACTATGTACCCTATTGATTACATAGATAATCTTGACGGTTGGATAAACGATGTATGCCAGATTACTTATCCACGTGAGTGGTTGTCTATTAAGAAAATTGAATCCGTTGCTGTATATCGGAATATATACCTTATACCCAATACTGGAAGTCGGGAGGGAGCAACGATGACTAATAATTCATTGATTTATAACGGCATATCTCCTCATCTTGGATGGTTCGGTCAAACTTACATACCTAACTATTGGCGTACACGGTATATTACCGGATGGTGTAAGATTCCGGCTGATTTAATGGACTTTGTAGGAAAATTAGCAGCCTTAAACGTCTTGGCGATAGTAGGAGATGTAATTTATGGTGCCGGAATGACGAGCATAAATATATCTTTGGACGGTGTAACTCAAACGACTCCTTTAGCACGTTCAGCAAGAGGTGGATTGTTTGCTGGTAGAATAGACCTTTATACAAATCAAATGAATCAAGAACTGCCTACGCTCACATCTCGTTATCGCGGTATCGCGTTTGATGTTCTTTAAGAGATAAGATTATGCCAAAAAGAGAAAGTATATTACAAAAACCGATCATTTCAAAAAATGCTCCAACGCCAGCACCTACTGCAGCATATTGGAGAGTAAATGATTTTGATCAACTTATATCTTCTCAGGGTTATGATGCTCTGATAGATCGGGCGATGCGTTGTCCTTGCTGCGATAAAACTACAGGGCAGGCTTTATCTACTTGTAAAAATTGCTTGGGGCGTGGTTGGTTTTTCGTAGATCGCCGCGAAACGGTAGTTATCGCCCAGCATATGGATAGCAAGAAAAGATACCAAGATTGGGGAGAGGTAAACAAGGGTACGGCTTCTATAACTACAAGAGGTTCGGATAAATTAGGATTCATGGATAGAATTATATTGACGGATTTGGAAGAGTGGTTTTCAGAAATTCTTCGCCCTATAATTTTCCGTGATGCACTGGTTGCTTATCCGGTATATGAGCCTTTGGAGGTTAAATCAATTTATCTCTTTATCTCTGACGATGAACCCTTGTACGCTATACCAGAAAATCTTTACACAGTTAGCGGTAATAAGATAACGTTTGATAAGAGTTTGATTGATAAAATCGTAGTTCCTCCTATGGAAAAACCGATTGTAACGGTTTCAATAAGATATTCCCATTATCCGGTTTATCATGTTGTTGACGTAAATCGGGAATTGATGAAAGTTAGGGAGAGGAATTGTTCATATTCAAATGAACGACTAACCCAGATGCCTATAAACATAGTAGCCCGTAAAGCTCATTATATTTTCAACGCTCAAAATTTTGATGCAGAAATATTTGAAAATTCTGTAAAATGAATCCCATTGTAATAGACCTTTCAGGATTGCGTAATCAATTCGGTTTAGCAGCTAATCAAATAGACTTCTTAACCGAAACTTGCGTTAATGCTGTAACGGCTGCTATTTACGCTAACTGGGAGGCATTAGCAAAGCAGAGATTAAATTCTACGGCTGAGGAATACCTACGTAACCTCATTCAAGTAGATAAGGGCAAATTCGAGAAACAAATACTATTAACGGGCACTTTACCTAATATGATCGAACAGGGTGCGAGTCCGTTCGATATGAAAACGGGGTTTAAGAATTCCCCAAAAGCAAAAAGAACTATCCCAGTATACAATCGAAAGGGAGGTATGCTGCATAAAGGAGGGGATTGGTATTTAACTATTCCATTCCGTATGGGAACGCCGGGAACGTTAGGTCAAGCAGGCTTCGCAAATGTTATGCCTGCGGAGATTTACAAGATTATGAGAAAACGTGGTTCGGGAATACCTTTGACTCGTGGTGAAATACCAAGTCCTTATGACGTACCGCGTTCGCGTGCTGCAATAGAAGCAACTCCCACTTCTTCTTATTACGCTGAATACGAACACAAAAACTCTATATATGAGGGACTTACCAAGCGCACAGCACAATACGGTAAGACCTCCCAAAACACTTACTTCACATTCCGTAGGGCGAGCGCTAACTCAGACCCATTGAGCTGGATCAATAAAGGTTTGAAAGCCTATCGCCTTGCGGAAGAAGCAGTGCGAAATACTGATATAAACACGATCGTAGAGAATGAAGTAATGGATTATTTAGAAGCAATATTATGAGCGCTATATTATTACCAGAAGTTATTTTGTATAACACGTTGGATTCGATCGTCAAACTTTTAAGAGATGATCTTGAAACCGCTTCTGCGGATGAAGATACGATTTTATATAAACTTTTAGGAGCAGATGAAGAGGGGAAACCCTTGAAGATGAATCTTTACTATTTCTTCAAACAAGCAAAGAAAGTATTTCTCACTCCAGATAATTTAAACGTAACGTTTGGATATAATCTTGAGACGGCAAAACAACTTTCTTTAGCAATTCTTCTTCCGGGAGAGAATGCAATGTCCGATATAGGAGGAAACGAGGGATACCTTGATCAAATAACCTCTACTTCTTCGGGAGCTACGGAAAGTATTCAACAACAGTTTACAACGATGTATGATACTACGTACCAAGTTCTCATTACAGGGTATAATTCTTCTGAAGTGAATATCGTGTATAACGTTCTCAAAAGTATGCTACTAATGGTACAAGAGCATTTGGAACTTATGGGCTTAAGAATTCCCGTTTTATCAGGACAAGATATTGCCGTTCAGCAAGACATAGAACCCATACCAGTCTTTCATAAATCTCTCAATATTTCGTTTAAGTATGAATTGACAGTTTCAAAACTTTTGAAAGACGAGGTAATGAAAGGATTTTGGTATCAAATGCGTATTTGCGATCCATTTGATAAAACTCGTTGCATACCTGTTAAACCGAGAGGATAACAGGTATAAGATATTGAATAATAAAGAAAAATATAAACTAAAGATTATGGCAACAGTTGTTAATTTTCACGGTAAGAACTACGTTGAGCCGGGTTCTTATGCAGCAACGGTCTACAATCCTACCTCAGTTGTAAATGTCGCTACGTTTGGAAACGTAATGATTATTGATACTGGGTTAAGCATAGACGGTTCATATGAATTTGCAGGTGGTTCCGGAGTCCATGGCGAACTTAATCAAGGATTAAAGTCAGTTTATGGATTTACCAATTACGAGGACTTTCTTGAATTCATGGGCGGTGGTTATGTAGGAAACCTTGCTGAAAAGATTTTTACGCCAGTTGATGGTGTAGCAGGAACGCCAAAACTTTACTATACACGAGCAGCGACTACTACTTGCGCAACGCTTTCGGTTAAAATCTCAGAGGGTAACACCCTTGATTTTAAATGCAAAAACGAGGGTATTGCAAGTAATGGCGTAGCGGTAGATGGAGTTTTGAAAGTAGGTTATGGAGCAAAAGTCATTGCTACTACGGGGAGCAAATACATTCTTCAACTTTATAAAGGTTCGTTCATGGGAGTAGATGCCGCTGGAGAACCTTATGGTTCTAAGACTTTGGCGGCTGCTATGCCTAACCTAATTGCTGAAAGTCCTGCAAGCGATACTCTACAAGATTTATTTGATTGGGCAAGTACCAACAAACAAGTTCTTGCTAACTTCTTGGTTACAATGACCGGAGAGGGTTCAACGGAATTAACCGTTGTAGATCAAGTTCTCGCTTCAGGAGGAACGACTGAATTTTTGAAAGATACGGAGTACGCTGATGTACTTGAGGCAATTTCAGAATTGGACGTTACATTCTTCCTTTGCACTAATAAAAATGCAGAAGCCGGAGCAGGTGTTGATGCAGCAACTAACGGTAAGTTATTTACGTTCTTGAAACAAGACGCAAAGTACACTGAATTTATGTTCGTACCGGGCGGAGGTTCAGACGTTGATTTGTTTGGAGATACTAACAGTTCAGAAAGTATTGCTAAGTATTTCAATAGCGGACAAGTAGTTTGCGTTCATGGAGCACCGGAAGTAGCGCGCAAAGATCAAAATGGTACTAAGCAATTAGATCCAATCTATCTTACTGCGGCTATCGTAGGATTAAATGCTGGTATGGCAGCTCAGACTCCTTTGACCTTTAAACGCGTTGGATATCAAAGTTTCGTTTACGATCTTAAGAAAGACGAACGCGTGGAAGCGTTACAAGCAGGTATCATGCATGTACGTAACGTAGGCGGTTATTGGGTAGTTAATCAAGGTGTAACGACTTTACAGGATAACAAAAAGACTATTGCTGATGATGGACAAAGTTTGGAACTTTCCATTGAGTTGATTAAAGCTCAATTAAACAAAGAACTCATCATTGATGGTCAAGCACGTTTTACGGGTAATACCGTAGCTCAGTCAAGTCCTCAATCTGTTAAAAATTTCACGGAAACTAAGCTTCAAAGTCTTGTAGCTTATCCGGGTAATGATAATTTGATTGTCTCTTGGAAAAATGTTAAAGTTAGTGCTAAAAATAGCGACTACTTTATCACGTATGATTTTACTCCTAACGTTCCAGTCAACAAAACTTTCTTTGTCGGCAATATGTTAGATTTTTACACAACGGTATAACATAAATATTTTTGACGATGAGTAATGAAAGAGTATTCACCGCACCTTTAGCGGTTATTCAGATAAACAGCGTTACGGTTGGTAAAATGAAAAACGTTCGTATTACCGAAAATATTCGCCGTGGACGGGTATCAGGTTTGGGTAGATTGAATCCGGAAGAATTGCCTGCTTTGGAATGGACAGGAAGTTTGACTTGTTCTTCTTATTCTATCAACTTCAATCTTTTGGCTAACAAAATGAAGTTAGGAACGTTCCGAAACGCTGGTACTATTGAGGAATGGGCAAACGCTATTCTGATGCAGGAAGATGGTTTGGAAATTGCTATTCTACGAAAAGTAAAAGATGGAGAGATAGATTTGGAGACCGGACTTGTAAGTACTAAGTATGAAACTTTCGCAAAAGTTTCCGGTGCATTTGCTACCCGTGAGGGCTTTGATGTCCAAGAGGGGCAGATATCAGGACGGGATACGGAATTTGAATATACCAATCCGATTCTTTACAATGATATAGCATAACCAATTTGCTGATCAATTATAAAGAGTTACACTACAAATATATGCGGTGTAACTCTTTTTGTTTATATAAAATCGTATAAAAAATGGAAACTATTGAAAGAAAGAAAACCTTTACTTTTTTGGGTGAGAAAGTTACAGTAACATTTCCTAATGTTGGTCAAATGATTGATCTTGAATCTCTCAAGCAATCCTTAACCGGAAATAAATATGGAGCAATGGCGGCTTCCGGAGTTCGTAGCGCGTTTTATGCCTTAGATATGGTTGATGCGTTAGCTTTTTTTGAAGTTCTTTGTCCACGTATCCGTAGAATGATGCAAGTTAAGAATTTGACCGAACTCTCTCCAGAGAGAATGAAGATTGTTGTAGACGCATATAAGGAGCACGTACAGCCTTGGTATAATTCTTTATTGGAAAATCTATACACGGTAGGAGAAAGTCATGGAAATGATCAGAAAAGTGATACCGTTGACGGAGAGGATTGATAATTTCATCTTTGACTGGTCAAAATTCTTGATAGACCTATGGTGGAGGAAAAAATACAATGTACCTTTTGGTTCCCCAGCTCATAGGTCTATGAATTTTATAGACATGGCCATTGAATATCAAGAAACGTTGTTTTGGAATAAAACTCTACGTTCGCCGGAAGAAAATGAAATGGAGAGCTACATAGATGATCTTTTAGGAGAAAAGGAAACGGTTAAGATGTCTCAAAAAGAAATTGATGAAGATTTTGAAAATTTGAATTTAGAGGAATTTGATAAATAAGATTTTAATATGGATGTAACGGTTAATATTCGCGGAAATGCTCAAGGATTAAGGGATGAATTGGACAACGTTTCAAATTCTCCCGATCAACCTGTGAGGGATTTAGGGCGCGAAATGGATTTTACACGACCGCCAGTGTTGCCTCCAAGTGATAGACTTTTGGAAGAAATACGTCAAGAAATTCAAAGCCAGCGTACTATGGGTAGCTCAAATCCCCCATCTTATCGTAGCCTTTTGGATGATGTAACAGCGTCTCAACGCGAAGCCGCTAACCGTGAAATTACTAATAGGTACGATGAGCGTAGAAGTGATTTACAAAGCCGTCTTCAAACGGAATATGAGAAGATAGATAAAGACCTTGACCAAAGACGTTCGGAGGGCTTAAACAATCTTGGACCAAGAGCAAATGATCCTCTTTACCGTTCCATATTAGATCAACAAATTAATACGGAACGTGAACGCCGTTATCGTGAGGTAGGTTCGCGTTTCGATCCAGAATTTGAAGAACTTGATAAACAAGAATCTCAAGAAAGGGAATCTGTAGAAAGAGAACTTACAGACGCTTTAAAAGCCTTAACAGAGGAAGCGAAGCGAATGGACAAAGAATCTGCTACCGGAAGTGATCCGAACTCTTATATAAATCAACTTCGGGAAGAACGGCGAAGATTGGTAAATGCTCGTGATAACTCTCCTACGGAAGCAGGCGCTATGGAATCTCAAAGAAGTATTCAACAAATTGATGATCAACTAAAGCGTATTTTTTCCAGCGGTAACGGTAATCAAGGATCAGGCGGAGGAATGAGAGTGGGAGACACTCTACTTCAAGGTACGATCGGAATACAAAACTTTCTCAGTGGAGCAAGTTCGGGTAATCTTGGAAGTATGGTTTTGGGTGCAGGAGGAATGTTTGCTGGATTAGGCGGTATGGGCTTACAAGCCGCAGCCCGATTTATGCCTTGGGTGGGAATAGCAGCCGCCGCAGCACAAGGATACCAACATATATCGGAAAACTATGATAATTTAGGTCAATTAGCTGCGTTCCGTTCTACCGCTGGAGGATATGGCGGAGAAAGGGGCATGGGATTTTTAGCTCAAAATATCGGAAGTGCTTCTATAAATGGACTAAGACCGGGAGACTTGCGTATGAATATGGATGACTTTTATAGTGAAGCCGTTCGGAGAATTCGCGCAAGAGGTACAACGGATGATTGGTATAAGGAAACTTTATCAGGAGTTGCTTTGGAAAGAAATTTAGCATTGGACAATGGCGCTTTAGCGCGCGGTGCTCAATACGATCGCTACGGGGAAAATGTAACGGACGCAATAAGTAAATTGGTTACGGTTCTTTCAGCCATTGAGGGTTCTGGAGTTTCTTTGGGAGATTTCAGTAGAGTACAAGAGAAGTTTGATATTCAACAACAAATCATGGCTTCTTATATGAATCGGACTGATAACCCTAATTACAATTGGGCAAATAATACGTTAGCGGCATTTTCAGCAACCGGAGTTCAGCAAGATGCTCGTTTAGGTACAGATATTGCAAGTTTTCAAGACGCAATACAAAACCCTATGAATGACCGTATGAAAGCATTGATCTACGGAACAGTATCTGATCTTTTCCCCGAAACGGAGGGTAGAATGGATTTGATCGATCGTGAGTTGAGAGATCCAGCGAATGAGGGTAAAATCTTACAAGCTGTAATTCAACGCGTAGAACAAATGTACGGAGGAACGAATACCACTATGGGATATTTTGTTTTCAAATCATTATTCCCTAACATTGCTCCAGACCGTTTGGATAAGGAAATACAAGCTATTACTTCCGGACAAGCCGGAAACCTTTTAAAGAACGGAAGAAGAGTTGTAAACCAAGACGAAATTGACTATAAGGGTAATCTCAATAAGGAGACTTGGATAGGGCAAGCAGCTGAACTTTCAAGTTCTCTCACTAAAGGCTTAACGGATATAAAAAATATTTTGACGACAACGGGAGTTAAGATCATATACGGTAATGGCGCAAGTCCCAATTCAATTCCGGGTAAAAGATAATGGAAAAAGACAACAATAAGTACATTCTGCTTTTGCATAGATACCCATCCATAAAAACAATAAAGGATTTTATGGAAAGGGAATATATCTACGGCATTAAGCCGGAAGAATTTTTTGACATAAACAAAGAATTAATTTGGAGTCAATATACGGATGCTGATAAAAAGAAATACCAAGAAGCTAATAAAGGTAAATGGCCAAAATCAGCGGACGATCTAACGGTAGATTCTTTATTGCCTTGTCCGTGTAATTTACGTATACAGGCTACAAGAGTAACAGAGGAATTGGCCATTAGTCAGACCAATTGGCAGCGCGAAGAACGAGATTTTTATGCTTTTGCTTCTGAGGAAATTTCCCGTATTTTACAAGATGAGGGTTATCAAATTTCGGCTTCCGAAAAGTTAAATCCCAAAGTCCAAGTTTTTGGATGGTTTAAGTCTATGTACTATTTCGGTGTAGACAAGAAAGGAAATAAAACTCAATTGGAAAAAGAGATAAGCGAGTTTGTAGATATTTCAAAATACATTATTTCTCTTTCCACTGTAGTAAACGTCAACGGAGGAAGTTTTTCAATACGTCTACCTCTTATCAACGCTGATAGCATTCTTACCAGAATAAAGAACTCTCAAACGAATGAAACAATAGGTTATCGGGAAAAGGCAACCGTTGGTTCGGGAAGAACTAATCAACATACTTATCGCTACGATAACGAGTACTATTCTAAAAATTCTTTTGGAATATTAGAATCTAATTATTTCAATTGGCTAATTAGTTCTAATGATCTTTTGTTCATTTCTTTTGAAAAGTTAGAAATGGAAACGGAAAGAGAAGAATCAAAGAAGAACAAAGACTCCATAGATATCAAAACCATACTCTCTAATCAGGTTTACGATATGATAGGTTTGGTAGACGAAGTACGAATTATCGCTGATAGTCCGGCTTCAAACGGATATGTAGAGGTTGTAGGAAGAGACTTAATGAAACTTTTCTTAGATGACGGAAGTTTCTTTTTCAACACATCTACTTGTTCAGATCCAAGTCAAGTTTTTGCTAATGAACAAAGCTATGGCGCGCAAGGAGATATTCGGGACGCGGATAAAGTAGGAGGTTACTATAATGATCCTATAAACCGTCTTAGATTACCAAGCGGAGAAATAAACGTTTTTGCTAACAAAACTAATATGGATTTGAGTTTCATATTAAAGGGAGTTATTTCTCAACTCTCTAACATTGAAGTTGTTCCGGGATATGTTTTTGATTCTTGGGGAGATGAAAGAACAACTTATCTACAATTACAACCTGTTAAAAAGGAGACTGACAAATGACAAAGATAAAGACTTTCATGAAAGGATTTATTGCCGGACAGCAGAGGTTAAATATTACTTCTGATTTTGGTTGGCGTAATCTTAACGGGAAGATTGGAAAACATTATGGCGTTGACGTAGGAATCCCTACTGGAACAGTTTTGAAAGCCCCGTATGATGGCGTAATAGTCTCAACGGCAAATTCTATTCAACCCTTAGGTTTTGGATTGTACGTAGTTCTTCGTTATCAAGTTTCTGTTGATCTATATTTCGATATATATTTTGCCCATCTTCATTCCGTAGAACCGGGTATATCATTTGGCGTACAAGTAAGAGAGGGAGACGTTTTAGCAACAAGCGGTGGAGATGTTAAAATAGACGGCGCGAAAGCCGGACACTCAACCGGACCACACTTGCATTTAGAGATAAGAAAAAATGGTGGAGTTCAAGTCGATCCAAAATATCTTTTCTTAGCTAAAGAATGGTTATGGGACGTAAAACATTCAAAGTATTTCTATGCCGGCTATGATGATTTTACAGACTTTAATGATACTGATTTGAGGTCTATTGCTAAATATTCCTATTCGCCGGATAAAGACATTACCATACCAGATCAAACGGAGTATAAAAGCCGGAAAAAGAAAACCGTGCCGACAGAAGCTAAAGAACGTCTTGCGCCGGGAATATGGCAAATTACGAAACTTTTGATAGACGGTTCAGTAGACGGTAAACAAATTTGCGATTCCGGTATTTCTACTCAAACGGGAAGTCTTATGAATTTCTTTAATAAGATTTGCCAACGCCCAATGGTAGAGTTAATAGGAGATACTTTTGGAAGTCAATATTATTGGATAGTTCGTAGACCTCCATTTGACAAAGAAAACTTAATGCGTCTTATTGAGAATGCAAGAATAATCCTTTCCGGAGATGATATAATAAGTAGCAATTTATCTTGGAACAATGAAGAAATATATTCTTGGTATCGCTATATACCATACGGTGATGTTATGGGCGTTCCGGAAACTCAACTTTTTGTTCTGGCGGTATTCTTCCCAGAATTCGCAGCCGTTTGGGGGAGTCGTCCATTATCAGTAGAATCTAATTATTTCAATTACATTGATTCTGGTCGTTGGAATAATGATAAACAAAAGAACGAAGAGAACGGAAATAGGATTTTGAGAAATGCTGTAAAAGATTTCAAATATCTAATTGAAAGCAACGCTTACAACGCATTCACCCGTAGAGGTACAATAACCTTAATGGGGGATAGGAGAATTAAACGCGGTACGTTGATTCAGCATACATCTGGCGAGATATTTTACGTTGATACCGTCCAGAATGATTATTCCGTTGCAGGCACTCAAGTCGTTCGAACTACAACGCTTCAAGTTTCTCGTGGTATCTATCCTCAATTCATAGAGGGTGTCAAGGTAGACGGCAAAATCATGAGTTATTTCAATATAATAGATTTTGGAAACTTAGATATATCGAAGATAACCTCAAAGAACTGGAAAAAGGAACTTGCTAAATGGAAAGTAGATGCTGCGGTATTCGGTTTCTTTATGACTAAACAACAGTTATTTTGGGGAGTTATAAACAGAAGATAAGGTATGGAAAGTATAGGAATTATAAAAGTAGATACGGGTGTAGGATCAGGTGGAGTAGGCTGGTTAGTCGTTCCCGATGAAGTTGACCGTGAAAAATATATAGAGGATTGCTACCGTACTCAAACGGTATCTATTAACGGCGGTGAGGGATATGGTTTTTACAATAACGTAAAATGCCCGCAAAACGTTTTAGAAAATCTTATTTTTCCTACTGAAGAGAATCGCGGCACGCCAGTAATTTGGGTTCGCGATGGAATCTCTCATTTGCCTCTTATAACCGGATGGTTGAGAAAAGAGGGAGACTATTATGCTTTGGGAGAAAATCAATGGAGAGTTACGAAGAATAGTGATACCGCCAGCGTGGAACTTTTTGTAGATGGTCCAAAGGCTAATTTCCAAATCAATATAGTCGGTGATGAAAATAATCCGGCTGAAATAGACGTAAAACTCAGTAGCAAAAATCAAGATTCTAAATTCAATTTAACTTCCGACAATGAAGTAAATCTCGTTGGGGTTAACAAAGTAAGTGTATTGAGTAATAACACGCTTGAACTTAACGTAGAGGAAGAGGGCAAGACGAAAGGTCAGTTGAAATATACATTAGGAGAGGGATTCAGCGTAATAACGGAGAAGAACGTAGCGTTGACTATTCGTGATGATGAAGACAAGGAATTAACCACTGTATCTTATAAGAATGGCGTAGGCTTTGAATACAAAGACGAATTTGAAAATGAGATAAAGTGTACGGACGGATTGATAGAATTGATTAGCAAGAAAATAAACCACAATAGCGGCAAAGAACCGATGGTGTTAGGAGATACGCTTAAAAATATTCTAAATGATCTACTAACGGCAATACAAAAATTAACCGTTATAACCCCCGTTGGAACTTCCTCCGTTCCAGTGAATATTGCTGATTTCATTAAGATTCAATCCCAATTGGAGACTATTAAAAGTAAAAAATCTAATTTAGAGTAAAGGAGAACTATAATATGCCATTAGCTACACAAGTCTTGGAACAGACGTTAAAAACTAAGATAAAGGCGGCTTTAGATGAAGCCATCGATGAGAATTCCGATTCAGATCAGGTTAAACAAAGATTTGCTGATAATTTGGCTAAAGCGATAGCCGATGGTGTAGACGCTTGGATAAAGACGGCTACCGTTACAACGCCACCGGGAGTTTCCGTGCAAGTTGCATTTCCGGCAGGTACAGGAGCTACTGTTGCGCCGGGTGTTGGTACCATCTCATAACAATTATTAAGTCATAAAATAAGGTATAAAATATATGGCTATATTAGGTAATACGGTCAATGCGGTTAGGGAGAGCGCAAGATCACTTTTAGCTTCTGTCGGTTTAGCCGGATTGCATGCTATGGCACCAGATAACTTTGAGTATTATCTTTGTTCTCTGGAGCTTCTCGATAGTGCAGGAAACACAAAAGGCTTCTTGTCCTTTACAACTATGCCCAATAATTACTTGGAGAGCCGTACCCAAATAGCAAGCGTTACAAAAACTCAAAGTGGTATAACAACTCTTTTTAATAGTACGTTTGTACCGCGTGATATTAGTATACAAGGAACGTTCGGAAGAAAGCTAAGATTTTTGATAGGTTCGAAAGAAGTACAAGAAAAGGACGATAAAAGTGTACCTTTCTTTAATGGTCAATTTGCTCGTGTAGCAGATCAAGAGATACTAATCAAGACGGGATACGGTATGACGAAGATGTTGCAAAAAATGATTGAGATGGCATATCAGTTAGACGATGAGCAACAACCGCATATTCTTCTTTTCAGTAATTATTCCTTGAATACTAATTACGTTGTTGAAATACTTCAAGATTCATATAGTCAGAGTATAGAAAATAATATGCTTTGGTTTTATTCTTTGGAAATGAGAGCCGTTGCACCTCAGTCTGTTTTACAACGCGGAAAGGAATACGGAGTAACCTCCCAAACCATAACTCAAGTTGCATCTGGGTCAATAGCCGATAGTTTGGGCAATATATTGAACGGTGTGACGAGATCATTAAATTTGTAGGAGATGGAAGATATTGTAATAGAATTTCAGGAAGTAACGAAATATCCATTGGTAGAGTTTTTAACTAAATACCGGGATTTCATGCTCAATTCTTATCCAGAAATAAATAGCTATTTTTCTGGGGAAACGACTACTATTGACAATTCTCATCTTCTTGATTTAAAATACTTAACCAACGAAGTAGGGAACGTCATGGCGCAATTTAAGAACTTTGCTAATAAGTTCGATAAATGCGGTTTTTGGGAGCTCATGGACTATATCAGTACGTTAGAGGATACGATTGATAAAATAAATAAGTTACCAAAGTTCCGCCGGACTTCCTTAACCAAACGAGGATATCAACCCGTGATTCAAGTCGCTACTACGGTAGGAGGTTTTCGGACGATGGAGGACGTTGCCAATTCAGTTAAGCATCTAAATCAAGATAATACAAACTGGGTAGACCTTATGTTGGGTAATGATCTCAATGAAATTGATTGGGAAATAAACACTCTTACCCCTATTAATGTATTTATCAATAATGCGGTTGATATAACGGTAAATACGATTCTTGATCAACCTATTGGAACGAGGATTTACGGCAAGGATATAAACCGTAAAATAACCTTTGTTGATAATGATTTAGACGTAAAAGAATATCAAGAGAACGTAGAACAAAAATGCGATATTCTCATGTCTCTTATTCGGGGCGATGTACCGGAAAATATGCTTTTTGGACAAAATTCATCTCTCATGATTGGAGTTAATGCTAAGAACTTCTCTTATGCTGAATTGGTTAAGAATCTACAAGAAACTTTCTTGCAAGATGATTTGTTTCAGTACGTAGAAGTTACTAAGTTTGATTTCAGAGAGGGAAACATGCAGATATATTGCGAGATTAAAACTAAGTATGATTATAAAACAGAAAGAAAAATAGTAGTATGATAACTAAGATAATCCCTATATCGGAACTCAAGCAAATATTCTTGGAAATATTTCTTAATAAGACGGATAAGGTGAATGATATTTCTCAAGAATCCGTTCTTAATGGCTTTGCGTTCGGTTGCGCTAAAGTAGGTCAGAAGTGTTTAGTGAATCAATCCATTGTTGAGGGACATATATTTCCTGACACAGCGTATGGGAAATATCTTGATGAACTTGCTGCCGTTCGAGGAGTTTCACCGCGTTTTGGCGCTCAAGGTAGTTCTACTTATATTCGCTTGGTTGGTGACGAGGGAACGACATATTTTGCTGATATAACAACGCTTACCAGTTCCAGCGGTGTTAGTTTTTCTTTAGAATCAGACGTAATTTTGGATATAAACGGCTTTGCTTATGCTAAGATAAAAAGCAATTCTGAGGGTGCTTCCACGAACGTTGATCCATTATCCATTAATCGTATTTCTCCGATACCGGACGGACATATTGCTTGTACGAATGAATACCGCGCAACGGGAGGTAGAGACGAAGAAAGCGATGAGCTATTTCGTATCAGAATCAAAGAAAGCGTTAATCAGTTAGCAAGAAACACAATGTCTTATCTTGAACAAGTCTTTATGAAGATCAATCCTAATGTTTTGAAACTTTATAAAGGAGGAATAGATGAGGATGGGAGATTTAATTTGATTGTTGTATCAGTAAACGGTCAAGACTTTACGGAGGATGAATTCAATGAGATTCTATCTAAAAGTGAAGAATTTCTAACTTTATCAGAACTTTTAAGTACCACTACAGGATTCTCTTTAAAATTGAATAACGTCAATTGGTTGCCGGTTGATATAGAATTTAGAATTGATCTTGATCCATCATACGATCTTGATAAAATTCGTAGGGAGATTCAGATTCAGATGGGAAAAATGTTTGACTACCGTTTCTGGAAGTACGGGGATAAGGTTGAATGGGAAAATCTACTGTATGCTGCGAAAAATGTAGATGGAGTGCGATACGTGCCCGATACGCACTTTTCTCCGAGAAGTGATATAAACGTACCCGAATACAGACTTCCACGCATACGCGGCTTTGTAATGCGCGATCTTGACGGAAATATCATTGAGGATAACGAGGGAGTTCTGAGTGACTTCTTCTATCCTAACGACATTGACTATTCATTCCAATCTTCAGTATTAACAACAATATGATAAAACAAGCAACTACACGCACGATTACCGAAGTGGCAGTTGGTCCAATAGGAACCATAAATTCTACGGTTGAGTGTTTCGCTTCTATGAATGACGATGGAACGGAGAATCCGACAATATACCGTTCTATGGTTTTAGAGTCCCCTCTGACCGTTGATACTGCATCCGGCGTAGAGGGGGAACTCATACTTCTTTCAGACGAGGAAAACGTAGGAGTATTAGACAATAACGGAGAATTGACTTTAACATTAGAAACGGATGATGTTAATAAATATAGCGTAAATGCTACGCAAGGAGATTTAGAGTATGAAGAATAATAAGATTGAAGCAATTGGCGATATATTGATTGTCCGCGTAGTTTCCCAAATTACGGGCAAAATCCGTTTTATGTCCTTTGAGGACGAACTTCTAAACATTACTTCATCACGGTACGTAGACCGCGAATATCGTATCAGCGTAGACGGTACGTTTTGGACGAATTGGCGAGAATTAACAAACCTTTCTTTAGCAACCGCTGGATACTACAAAACTGATGGAACGCTCATCATAGAGGTTAGATATCAACGCAACGGTACGGATGATACTGGGACGATCGACTTCATGAATATAAAGTTTGAAGGCAATCATATACCGGAAGAAACCATAGCGCCAACGCTTGAAAGTAGTATTTTCGCTGACATTGCCAATTCTACGGAATTGAAACAATTGGAGACTAATATTTTCAAAAAGCTATACTATCGCGGTATCCTACCTCAGTATATAACACGCGCCAAGAATTCCAGTTTAGATGAAGATCGCGATTTTGCTGATCTTTGGAGTTCAGTAGCGAGGTTTTTTGGATTGTTCATACGGTTCTTTAAACGTTATGAAACGTTTCGCGATGATTATGATTTGCTTTACGAATATTTACGCCAATACGGGATTTATTTCAATGAGCAAACAGCTACGCTGGAAGAATTACAATATTTAGCTCAACACTTCTACGATCAAATCCGTCAACGCGGTACGGCTATGATTTTCAAAAGAAAGGGAGAAGTTTTGCCGGATGGTACGGTTGTTCCTATTGACGGTGAATTAGTCCGGCTTCTTAGAAGTAGAAATTTTGATGAGCTCTTGTATGAGTTCATACCTCTCAACAAGATAGGATGGTGTATAGGAGAATCATCACCCCTTTGGCGCGGAACGTCCGGTGCGGTTCTGCTTAACAAAACGCGAGAAAACACCAAGGACTTCCAGACGCTTGACGACTTCGTTACAAGCGAAAAAGGAAACGTTTCTTTGGAAATTGAAACGGTAGAAGATCGAAAATGCCTTGGTATTACGATAAATAACGGTACGGCAGGATTGGGACGTATTTATGAATCAACGGACGTATCTGATAAAGTCTACGTTGTAGATTCTCGTATGGATTATGAAATTACATTTGCCTTTAGAATCCAAGAAGCAGAATTTCCAGCAACTTTGGAATTCGGGGTAGAGGGCTTTGGATATTCTAAAAATAAATTCACCGATTCTTTTATAACACCGGACGGTAGCGAGATTTCTGAACGCTTCTTTTATCTCAATTTATTGAATTGCGTTCCGGGCGTTTGGTATTACGTAAGAGGAATCATTCATGCTTATTCTACGGTTAATGTAGATAACGTTAAGACAAATCTGGGCATAGGAAATAATTTGTATTTCAATAACTCCTTTGTTAAGTATATTTTACCCAAAATCCTTTTAAGTTCTAATGGTGAAGATGCAACGTCAAAAATTGATATTTGGGATTATAAAATACGCCCGTTAGTTAGAGGTACGAATATATTGCCGCTAAAGGGTGATTCCAAGTCAAATTCGATGAGTTTAGGCTTCATCCAGAGTTCTCGTATATTTCACGTCTACGCACGTAATAACAACAATTCTTTATCGCAGGATGAGGTAGAGGATATAATCAATAAATATTTATTGTCGTTCAATATGGCGAATATCTTTACGTTTATTAATACTCAGACTTCGGACACGAAAGCAGGTGGGCGGACGTACACCGATGGTGGCGGACGTGAAGTGATAGAGACCGTACCAACTCATTTAGAATTAACGCGAGAAAATTCTTTTCGTCAAAAACTTTTGATAGTAACGACTCATCCTTGGGAGATTTCATAAACACTCAAAGTTTATTATTGTAAAACAAATTGTAAAAATTATGGAAAGGATTAAAGAAGTATTTCGTTTATCGGAAGTGATAACAGACAACGGTCAATCTATGACTCCGATTTATAAACTACGTGAAAATGCGAATAAATTCGGTATATCAGAAAGCGATATGCGAAAATATTTAATGAATTATCCCCAAGAGTATCATGAATATATCGAACAGATATTACAAAAGATATATCATCCTACGGAAGAAAATTTGAGAAAAGATGAGATTTTGCGCACGCGATTGACTCGATTCTCTTTACAAATTATTTCGCAAGATTCTTCATGGACTGATTTAAGAAAGCGTCTCAAAGAAAAAGGAATAACGGAACAACAATATTATGATTTGTTAGTAAAGAATACAACACCGCCTATCGTAGATGAAGTATTACATCTTATTGTTAATCATGTTTATCATTCTGATGAAGAACGTCTGACTGCTCCACTTCATCTCCAAGTTGATGAAACTGGTAATTATCCGTATTTAACTTTAGAAATTACAGAAAGCGGACTAAAGGAAGTTCAAAGACGCAATTTTGATCTAATGGATGAATGTGAATTGCGTTTGCATACCGAAAAACCTGCTGTTAATCAAAAGAAATGTGGTTATAAAGGCGGAAGTTGTAAAGATACAACGTGCGATGGAACTCAAAAGAAAGGGTGTCTATTAGACCAAGTGGCTAATATCAAAGTTAGCGATTGAGTTCTATAATCTATTCTCCTTGAGCTAATTGAGTAATATCAAGCATAAGAGAAGAATCATCAGAATGCTCGTCACCTGCATCTAAGTAGTATGTCCAATATCTTCTGGTTGAGGTAGGATTACGGGAAACGTACATATTGATTGTTATAAGTACTCCGCCGCTTGCACCGGGATCACCCTCAATATCGTAAAAGCCGTCATAGTTTAATTCATTCTCAACGGCTACATAATATTTATTGAGGTCGTTAACGTCTTGAAAAGTCATTGATTCATCTACTTGCTCCATGGTCCAATAACCGTCCGGAGCGTAAAGACCAATGATCCTCTTATTAGTGATGATTTCAAATTGAATCCAACCACCTCCAGAAGATACGGTTAAACTATCTCCGCCCTCGTAGTAAGGTTGAAGCAAGAGTTCGGGGTATTGATTTTGATTAACGGTTACTTTAACCGTTTTATTAGGATTCGCTTTACTGGTAACGTTAAAGTAATCCGCACGTTTCAATCTACCTAAATAATAAGAAGTAAAGACTGTAAACGTGCGGTTACCAGTACCGCTTTTCACGCTTGTAGTGAACCAAGACATACTTTGTTTTCGTATTCTTTTAGTAGTACTTGCTTAAGAAATAGTCCAAGCGTCATTAGAAGTTACAGTAATAGTTTGAGCTGTTCCTGCTGCCGGTATAGTGATAGAAGTAGGAGAAACAGAAAGTGTAACATTCTTAGCTTTTTGAGTAATCTGAATTGACCTTTGCTCTACGGCATCACTTAACTTTGTAGGTTTAGCAGATGATGTTCCGCCAAGTTCCATTGTCGATCTTTTAACCGATATAGTCTCATTAGCCGTAATTGTTATTTCAATTAAAAGGTCTAAACGGTTTGAAGCACCCGGATCGTCTGGGATTGTCAATGTTTTACTTCCATCAGTGTTTGAAGTAATGTTAGCATCTGTAATTTCGATGTATTGATTCGATGGTCCAACCGTTCCGATACGATAACTAACCTTTATAGCCGTTATATTTATGTCTCCATCTACTTTGTAAATTAGGTATTTACAGTTCGTTTGATTAACATTTTCTTCAGAAGCATCAGAAGCATCAGAAGCAATTTGTATTGTTCCAGCAGAAGCAATTACTGTCGTTTGATCGTTATCTATCCGTAGGAATTCTCCGTAAGCAGAGTTGGTAACGTTAACAGTAGCTTTTTTGGAAGTATCTTTAGTAGAAGTTACTACTATACTTCCACTACGGCTTAATCGTCCATAATATTGAGAAGCGACAGACGCCTTAACCGTACCATTTCCAGTTCCAGATGTTTTGTCAAGAACTAACCAACTGGGTTTAGCCATAATTGTAAGAAATTAAGAAATTAAGAAATTAAGAAATTAAGAAATTGACCATGCATCATTAGATGTAACGGTAATAGTCTTAGCCGTACCAGCGGCAGGGATTGTTATTGAAGTAGGAGATACCGTCAAAGTAACAACCTTAGCAGCCTGAACGGAAGTTGTCTTAACAGTCAAAGCAGTTGGAAAAGTAGTAGGTTCAGACGCCCCCGAAACCGCACCTAAAGTAAACTTTCTTGTAATAGGACTAATGGTTTCATTAGCTGCTACACTAATACCTATTTCAATTGTGTATTTACTTGAGGCACCGTAATCACTTGGTATGGTATAGAGAATAAATGAACCTTTATCAACTCCAGTTACAGTTCCTCCAGTTTGTATTTCTGGAATGCTGAAAACAATAACATTAGAAGTGGTATAGCCGGAATCCTTTCTTAAACAAATATATTTTGAGTTGCTTTCAAAAGTGTATAGAATAATACCGGCAGTAGCTGGAATAGAATTCCCTGTCGAAATTTTTAAAGTCAAGAATTCAGCAAGTGCAGTTTGCTTAGCAGTAACTGTAGCTTTTTTTGATGTATCCTTAGTAGATGTGATTGTTAAAGTAGTAGTTCGTTCGACTCTACCTGTAAAATTTTGAGCGGATACTGAAACTGTTTTTGTACCCGTCCCTGAAGAGGGATTGGGGGTAATCCATGCGGCTTTTGACATAATATCGCGTTTTAAGTTTTGTGAGTAAATATAATTATCATTATATATATATATGATCTACAGTGTTTTGTAACCTTGTAATTACAACTATAAAACCCTAAAATTGATATAAATTAAGGAAGTTTTATATGTCGAAATTAAAATTGAGCTCAAATCTTTTTTTAGAAGTTAACGAATTGAATCGCTTAGTTCAATTCCTAAAGAAAGACGGCTATGAGTTGGCAATCAAAAGTTTAGTAAAGACTTTTGGAATTGTTCAAACGGCTGAAAATAATTATTACAAGGTCACGAACGGTTATTTGTACAATCAGGTAGTCGTTCAGCCGGGGATTGCTTTTGATTCGCAATTGCAAGCAATCGTGATGAAGAACGCTTCCACGATAACTATTGAAAATAATGGAAACAAATGTTGGTTAGTTCTTCAGTACGCTTCGACTAATTACGAAAATGGAACGGTATCCGTAGCATCCGATGGAAGTCTTGTTGGAGTTGGTACTAATTTCCTTTCAGTATTAAGAGGTCAACCGAATTTCCCCGTAAAGGTTAAGTTCAATTCTACGCTTAATACAGAGGATTACGAAGTAGTTAGCGTAACGAGTGATACGAACGCCGTACTGGCTGGTTCTTTCAGCGTAGAAAGCAACGTACAATATTCGGTAGTAGGCGCGTTTACCCCCGGTTTTCAACCTGCTGAGGGTAATAAGTTGATCTATGAGATGGACTATTACAACATCCAACTTCTTTATCAAGAAGATGAGCCAACGTTAACTTCCGATCAATTCATATTAGCTTCCGCAGAGTTTGTGAACGGTAGCTTAGTAGTTACCGATTTGCGCGCCGGATATATGTTCAACGCTGAATCTTACAATACTGGGTATAATGTTACTCAAGATGAAATTGTGAGTTTAGTACAAATACAAAGAATACAAAGTAATCTTTTGGAAGTAACGTTTGAGCATGCATACAATATTACGGATTTTGAACTAAGTTCATCTGCTTCGGCTACTACTTTTTTGATTAAAGAGGGATATTGTAATTTCTTGGGTACGGGCGATATTCCGGACGAGTTATTCAAGGGCTGGTATTTGGTAAACCGCGCTAATATGAAAAAAGTAGTCATATCCGGAAATACCAACAAGGTTCTTTCAATTCCTCAATTTAATGATGAAGTAGTAGAGGGTGATGTAACGTCCTTTATTGTTGTTCCTCCTTATACTACTTTGGAGTATATGATTACGTATTCTGGAGAAAATATTTCCGCGCTTCCTTATTATCATTCAGTAACTCAAGGAAGCGGAACAAACAAAATACTTATTCCCGTTCCTTATGGCGAAATTACGCTGGGATTCCGTTATAGAATGATCAACGGTAATGATTCCACTGCTTGGGGTAAATTCTCTATTGCAGAATTTACAAACGAGAACGGAGAAAGGCAAATGATCGGAGATTCGCAAGTTACAATGACAATTAACGAACCTGTTGTAGAACTTAGAAATTATTCTTAAAGTTATGATGCTATATTTAACTGGCGCTCAAACGTCACTTGTAAAAAGCGGTGGAGATTCTCCTCAAAATGATGTTAATCAAAGTTTAGGTGGTTACGTCTCTTCCAGCCCCGTTCCCAATGGTGCGATTAATGAGATTTTTGATCTAATCTCATCTTATACTTTAGAGAAGAAAGTACCAGAAACGCTTGCTTTCGCTCTTGTAAATGAATTTGAACAAGTGGCAAAGGACGTAACGCTGTCCGTTATAACCGATGAGGGAAATTTAGCGGAATTTAAGGTAGCCGCCGTTGTGGTAGATAAAAATACCATGATGATGGAACATATCGCTAACCGCTATCAATCCCCTATTAGTGTTCAATTTCATGACGCTTCGTTCTATCGCGCTGGAGTGGATGTTAAAGTAATAACCCCTATGATTGCTGAGGAGGAAGTTATATTCAATCCTATGGGCGTAACGGCTATTGCTAAAAAGGGAGGTTTAGATGGAACTTGGGAAGCAATAGAAGAAGCCTTTGAAGAAAGCGACGCTTGGACGTCCCGTAGAATTTCCTCAGATACGTTTCGAATTGAAAGAAGAGACGAAGAAGTTTACGATTCCCCCGTAACGTGCTCATATACTTCGTCTGATGGCGCGAGGTTTGAGTACTTAGGAAAATTGCTTACAAAGGCAGATAATAGTGTTATCATTGCCGAAGAGGTGCAACCGGGTGATTGCATAGGAATATGGATTCAAAGAAGAATCAAAAAAGGCGATCAATGCCTAAGCAACGAAGAAATTTTGAAGAATTACAAAGACAAGTTCAACTATCCTACCGTAGAGGAAGTTGAGCTTTTAATTAATTACGATTTAGTAGATCAACAACCCTAAAAAAGAAAGATAGAGAATTATGGCAGGATACGAAGATACCAGAGAAATGATCATAAATACCCTTATGGGACGTCCTGTGGGTACGGAGATTCAACCTGAAAATCATCAAGCGTTCGCGTTGAATATGCTTGATTATATTCAGAGTCTTGAGATAACCGGAGGAAGTAGTTTAATAGGCATAGCAAACCCCGATACCACCCCCGTTCAGCCAGATAACGCACGTGTATCTTACATTGGAGCAGTATCACCGAATGATTCCGTTACTTTTTCTAATTTCGTTGATGAAAACGGACAAAGTATTACAGTTACTACAACGGAAGAAGAAGCGTACATTGTTATCTTAGTATGGAATACGGAGTATTGGACATATGCTACTGTTCCGACTAACGTAATAGCACAATCAGAAAACGGGTATTACTACTACGATTTGAGAATTTCAAAAACGTATGATTCCGTTGCCGATATGGAGGCAGACGTTAACGCCCCCATAGGTGATGACGGACGTTCTTTGAAGAATGGTTCTATTGTATCTGTCCATAATGAAAGCAATCCAAGTGAGGACGCTATATACAGTTGGGTATCGGTTGAGGGGGAATCTCCCCGTTGGCAGTTACAAACGAAATTAAGTGCTTTAGAATCTCGTACTTTGGACGGAGGTAGGGCGGATAGCGTTTACGGTGGAGCGGTGAATATTGATTGCGGAAACAGTTCAGGAAGTTACTAAAAAAGACGAATATATAAATATGGCAAGTAGAATTCAATTCAGGAGAGATACGGCAGCAAACTGGGAGAAGAATAACCCCCTTTTGATGCAAGGAGAAATTGGTTTGATTTTAGATAGTCCCAATCTTTACAAAATGGGGGATGGGTCAACGGAGTGGAACAACCTACCTATATCGGGATTTAACGGTAATATTTTGGAAGAACTTGGAAATGACGCGGACGCGGTAATATCGCAAGACTTGAGTATGCGTGAGTTTGGACGCGTATTTTCTGTATTATCTGATAGGCAAAAGGCTTTTTACACGCCCGTTAACTCCAATTTAATTTCTAATGATCCCTCTACGCGTATGGAGGGTAAATACATTGATATTTCGAATGGGAAGTGGATGATAAGCCCTAATTACTACATAACACGTTTCATTGCCATAAAAGCCGGAAAAGTATATACAATATATAACGCTATTTCGATTAACTGGTTTGATAAGGATTACAACTGGTTATCTGGGAATAATGTTATTTCGCCCGGAACGGTTACATCGCCATCCTCTGCTGCTTTTTTGAGATTGAACTACACTACTACGGCAAACATAGGAGTTTATCAAAGCGATAGTTTACCGTCTACTGCCCGTCTTAGACAATATTCTGAAGATTCCGTACTTTCCAGTACCGCCCGTAAGCCTTTCCCATATGATAATAATGATGGTTATCCATTCTACCAAGGTGCCATAGACCAAGGATATGATAAATTTCTTTTAGATGCTCTTTTGGACGTTGATTATGAAAAGGGTTTCTCTTATTCTCTGGCAAGTGTAAATAAAACTAACAAAACTGCTTCTTTATACAAAGCCGATTTAACTGTAATTCCGGCAACTTCTGCTTCCATAACTTTAGTTGAATCTTTCACTAAAGTATTAGCTGAATTTGGAAATTGTACTTTGATGGGTAGTGCAAAATCTAATAGCAAATCTATGATATTAGTTAATTGGAATGCATTAACTGATAATTATACTTCAAGTAATAGATTTTGGTATTTAGGCTTTGGTATTTCTCCTACCGTATTTCGCAATAGTATTCTTTGGACTTTATTCAATGGAATTCAAGACAGTATAAAAGAATTGAATACTTCAATATCAGACCTTAATAAAGAGATAACTGATTCAATAGCCGAAGTTAATACTGAAATGAATAGAATTAATGAAAAATTAGGCGCTATTATTACGGAGTCCGGAGAGTTGGTCAACCAATCGGAAGTCGATGAAATAAAAGGAATTGTTGATCAACTTGTGGAGGTTAATGAAAGTATTCAAGACGGTGGGACTTTATTTGGAAAAGATCCAGCAATTTGGTTTAACAATACCGGAAATTTTTCAGGTTGGGGACAAGGTTTAGGACCAATTCAAAATTTTAACTGCATTGGTTTAAGAATCCGAGCTCAAGTTAGCGCGACTTCTCCTATTACAAAAGTAAGGGTAAGAATAAAAGTAGAAGATAGAAACGGCTCTGTTCTTGCCGATACAATTAAAACTGGATTGAATATTGCGCCGGGGGAAATACAACAAGTGATTATTCCTTTAGGATTAACTATAAGTAATACTGAAGAACAATTTCTTTATATTGAATGGCTTTGCGATGCACTTTGCGTTCGTTATGGCTATGAGGGTGAACCGTATATTTATATGCCTGCTGATGGTACTACGTATCCAAAATTTACATATGCTTCCAATGGAGATATAAATCAAGCTACTATGTATTTCGTTTCAGGAGACGGAACGAAGTATTACTCTAACAATATTTGGTATGGCATATATGAAAATGAGGCTTTTCTCTCCGATGAACAGATAGAAAATATTGAACAAAGACTTTCACCTGTTTCGGAGAATTCTATCAAAATATCTCTTCCAGATGAATTAACAGCAATAGTAGGAGATACGCTGCAATTATTCCTAAGAGGAATTGTTTGTGCTGTAAATCCTTACATTTATGATTTATTTGTTACTTGTAATAAAGGCGGCAAATATCCGCGTTATTTTCAAGTTTTGCCTACTTCTGATGATGTAGGGGATTACGATTGGACTATAACAGTAAGAGATAATAATAAAAATATTTTGTCTACTTCTAAAACTATTTTAAAAATAAGAGACGCTGTAAAATCTCCTGCCTCTGAACTTAATGTAGCTTGTTTTGGAGATAGTTTAACAACAGGAGGATTTTGGTGTAGAGAAGCTGACAGGAGATTAACGGAATCAGGAGGTGATCCAGTAGGTAAGGGATTAAACAATATAAATTTCGTAGGAAAGAAAAAGAATGGTACTACGGGATATTTCGGTGAGGGAGGTTGGAACTGGTCTGACTATACTTCTTCTAAACGTCCAGCATTCCGTTTTCAAGTTTCAGGCGTGACTTCGTTAAATATGGGCGCTATATATACAAATAATGGCTTTGAGTATAAGATCATAGAAGTTAATGTAACTGAGGGAGTTGGGAATATACTTTTGAGTACTGCATCATATTCCTACGTTCCTGAAACATCAGGAATTCTTACAAAGAAAAGCGGAGATGGAGACAATACAATTTCATATTCTTCTTTTGAAGAAGATGTCGCCAATCCGCTTTGGAATACTGAAACTAACCAAATGGATTTTGTACCTTACGCAAATGAATATTGCAACGGAAGAATTGACGTAGTATACACGCTATTGACTTGGAATAATTTAGTTTCTTGGAAAGATGATTGGACATCATTTTTAGCTAAAGTTAAAATATTTGCAGATACTCTTCATAGAGATTTTCCAAACGCAAAAATGAAAATTTTAGGAATACAACTGCCATCATTAGACGGAGGAATAGCAGCTAATTTCGGTTCCATTGGTAATGGTATAACCGATGTCTTTGGAGCTATTAATACAGTATTCAATATGAATAAAGTCTATCAAGATTTTGCCAACCAATCGGACTATAAAGATTGGGTTGAATTCGTAAACGTATCTTCTCAATTTGATAGCGAATACAATATGCCTTACACTCAAAAATATGTCAATACAAGAAATACTACTTCTAAGGAGAGAATAGGCACAAACGGAGTTCATCCGTCAAATTCTGGCTATCTCCAGATAGGCGATGTAGTATATAGAAATTTTATTAAAGAATTTTGTCAATAATTAGAATATGGCTGATAAGATACAATTAAGGAGGGATACTAAAGCACGGTGGGAGCAATACAACCCCGTGCTTGCATCCGGAGAACCGGGTTATGAGCTTGATTCTCTTCTCTATAAATTAGGAGACGGAAAAACGGCTTGGAATGATCTGCCTTATCGCGGCGCAGGCGGTGGGGGAAGTAATATTGTTGATTCGGAAGATATCACAAAAGACGACACAGGTATATCTACGTCTTTGTATATAGCGGATAGACCTGTAAATTCAGCAAAATACGTTGATAAGGGTTACAAGATTCTTCGCGGAATAGCTTCTGGAATAAACAATGTTTTGAAGCAAACGGAAATGATGGACACTAATACTATCTATGAAATTCGTTATGACTTTACGATTCTTGATACCATTACCGTTCCGGAGGGTTGCGTACTTAGATTCAATGGAGGTAGCATTTCTGGAGGTTCATTGATCGGTAAAAATACGGTTATTGATTCTTCAGACTATTTATTCAAAAATACGTTCATTGATGGTACTTGGATAGTAGATTACGTCACGGATGAAAATCTTGTAGATTACGTAAACTCAAACGCTCGTCTTTTAAGGTCGTTATTTGCATTAACTCAGGATTCTCACCCTTGTGTAGTAGTTATAAACTCAGACCATAGTACAACACAATTTACAAGTGCTGTAACGGATTCTTTAATTCAACCTACCTCTAACTCACTCATAATACTGAACGGCACAATAACGCTCACTCCAAACTCCTTAGAGCGTTACGCCATTATGGGACTTTACAGCAAATCTAACGTAACTATTACCGGAAGTGGTTCAATAGTAGGCGATAGATCGGGACATACGTATAATCCATCAGATTCTACTCACGAATGGGGGTACGGACTCTATATTCGCGGTTGTAAAAATGTTCACGTAGCCGGAATAACTACACGCGACTGTACTGGAGATGGAATAATTATCGGTTCAGATTCGGAGAATATTATTATTGACGGAATTTATTCAAGCAATAACCGCCGTCAAGGTATTACCGTAGGAGCAAGCCGAGGTGTAATAATCCGGAATTGTACGTTGGAAAACATTCAAGGTACAGCGCCATCCGCTGGTGTGGATATAGAACATGACGAAAATCAAACAATCTATAACGTCTTGGTTGAAAACAATCTCTTTATAGATAACGTCAAGGGAATTCTCGTTGGTTCTCTTTCTACTTCAACGGCAAACATAGCTATAAAGAACAACCGGATTATAAAGAATTCAAATCCTGTGAATACGGATGTAGATTACTCTACGGATTTGCATATTGCTTTCAATACGTCTAACGTCATTGTAGATGGGCTTTTGATTGATTGCTACGTAGCCCCTACGAAGAATCAGATCATTGCTTACCAAAGCGAAAAACTGCAATTGCGGAACATTAACGTAGTTAATCACGATACAACGGTGAATTATCCTTTCCTATACATAGGAAAATGTAAGAACGTAGACATTGATAATTTTCGTTATGATATAGAAGATTCCTTTGTATACGGCAATAATCCTTATATTGTTTTGGAGGGAGATATAGACGGGCTTTCTTTCCGCAATTCCGTTCTTATGAAGATGCTGTTTAATGGAAACTTGAATAACTTCTTGATAGACAATTGCGATTTCAAACGTAGAATCATAACCGGACCAAATCAAGTAGGGGGAACCATAACGAACGCTACGATCAAGAATTGTCGTCTGAATACTTCCTTGATTCAAAGTATTGAATTACATAGAGGAGATAATATTCAGATTTATGATAATTACTTTGGTAACAATATATCGGATGATGTTATACTTTTAGACAATTGTGAAAACGTAGTAGTCCGGGATAATACGCGTTACTCCACAGGGGAAAATCAATTTTGTCTTTGTCGTCTTACGGGTGTTACCAATGCTACGATAGGAAACATTTATGATAATAATACTCTGTTGTATGCAATAAATTACCGTCTTGATACTCCAATAAACAACATTCGTAGCATTATCAATAATCTTATATTGAATGATACGGATAATTTAGCGCATATTACGTATGCCGTTCCGGGGCTAAAGGCACTTTGGAGAAATAACGAAGTTCATTACGATGGGACGAATTGGAGAAACACAGACGGTACGTTAGTTGATAAAGTAGCAATAATATAAAGAACAAAAAGGAATTATGGCATTACAAATTTCTGTAAATAAATACAATATCCTCTTTGATAAGAGCGTTCCAGCAGGGACGGTCATAGCCAGTTTATCGGCTACGGGAGGAACTGAGCCGTACACGTTTAGTCTGGATGGTGAAGACCTGTCTTGGTATTCCTTAAACGGTACGGGAGGAACGCTTGTAACTGTTACGAAAAATATGTTATTGAGCGATATGTGGTTGGTTAAAGCCGTTGTAACTGATTCTACGGGAGCAACCGATACTTCTGATTGGTTTGGTCCAGATATCAGTGCGCCTCAACAAGATTACTTCGACAAAACTAATACTATCTTCAAGATAACTCAAGATTTGGATTTAAAGCGTGGTGCTTTGCTAATGTTAGAGGGATGTACGCTTGATTTTCAAGGAGGAAGTATAAAGAACGGAAAGATATTTGGCAATAATACCGTAATTAAAGCCGGATCAAGAAAAATCTTTGATAGCACTACTCTTGAATTAGCAGGAACTTGGAACGTGAGTCATCTTAAGCCGGAATGGTTTGGAGCAAAGTCTTACAAGAAAGACGTTTTGAACAACCCCACTGGATCAATAAGTACCACAGAGACTCTTGTCAATTCAAATAGTGCTTTTGATAGCGTAAAAGCCGCGTTGATAAGTACTAATGTTCATTCTATTTTATTGAGTGGTCTGTATTACATAACTAAAGAAATAGATATAAACGTTACAGCACATTACACAAGCGGAGTAACTATTGAGGGAAGTGGTACGGATACTGGATTTATAGCAAACATGGTTGATACTTCTTCAGCCGTTTTGTCTATCAATAGAAATAGCAATATTATTTCTCAATATGATTTCTTATCTAATTTTGCCGTATATATAACCAATAATTCCCAACTTGATAGCGCTATACTCTTATACGAAATAATTCGAAGCACTTGTTCAGATGTAAAAGTATATGGTGGATTTGCTAAATTTGAGAAAGGTATTTATCACTTACATAGCGTGGTGAATAACAATATTTTTCTAAATGTTTTTGAGAGATGCGTTGGCGTTAATTCTACTAAGGGCGGTGGTTTACACTATTCTCAAGAAACATATCAGCCTACTTTACAAAATATATCAAATTGCGTTTTTCAACAATTAGCTGGAGCAGCCATTGAATCTGAACCTACTACTATTACCGGGGGTGGATTCGGAGGTGTTATAATAGGAAATGAATTAGAGGGGAATACAAAAGGCGCTATTGCGCTTAGTGGAATAAGTGGACTTTCAGTAATAAACAATTACTTTGAATGTGCTGATTATTCTGCTATCACTAACTATTTTGATAACGTACCGCCAGCAATCTTTACTTTTGGTATAATCAGCGGCAGTACAGGTTCTGAGTATATAACTAATATATTCAGTTTAAATTTCAGCAATAATCAAATAGGCGGTGCAGCAGGCAGTATAGATTATGCGGTAATTATTTGTTCTACTCAAAGTGGAGGAAGAACACGAAGTGTTAACATAAGCAACAATATAATAAATTCCTCTACCGCCAGTAACGTAGGTTGCAAATATATTACAAAGATTCAAAATTGTCAGGACGTAAATATAAACAATAATATTTTCAATGTTAATTATAGCGATGTGGATGAAAATTTCCCCGTTGACATTGTAGATATTAGCGTAAGCGGAGTTAATTATTCATATCAAAATATAAGCAATTCTTTTAGTACTACTTATAAATATGGGTATTCAAAAGGTCCAGCAATTCTCCGAACGAATGCTTTTGCTACGGTATCTAATTATCCTTATTTAGTTCCCAAAGAAACTACCGCAAATGCAGTTTTATCTGATGGAGACTTTATATTTTTGGAAACTAATAACACTATATATAAAGTTCTCAAGGGTGGAAAACTTCACTACAATACAGGTGCAACCTTTACAGAGGGAAGCAATACTGTTGCCTGTTCCGGTAGCGTTTGGAATTGGAGTATAGGAGACGTTGTCAATTCAGAGTATATTAATAACGGAAAGGCGACTATTACCGCTATTTCAGGAAATAATTTTACATTATCTGAAAATGCCATTTCTACAATAGAAGATTGGTTAACAGACGCTATTGTTTTGCCTTATGAACTTTCTTCCGAAATAAATACCAGCGGAACGTCTTTAGAAAGACCGGAATATAAGTACACTAAAATTCCCCTTGGGTATAAGTTCTTTGATGTTTCTTTACAAATACCAATTTTTTGGAATGGATCAAAATGGATAAATTCTAATGGTCAAAGTGCTTTTAATAACAAGGGAACGACTTCTTTAAGACCTGTTAACTTGGCGGTTGATGACTCTGGATTCCAATACTATGATACTACTTTGAAAAAGTATATTTGTTGGGATGGTACGTTATGGACTAATTTAGACGGTACAGCATTAACATAGGGTTGGTTTTTATATATGTTGACTTGAAAGAGGGATAGATCATTTGATTTCATCTCTCTTTCTTTTGTATTAGCACTTTCAAACCTTAAACGTAGATTTTCTTTCACGATTACTTAAAACGCGATAACGGTCATGTAAATCATTCTTATTAAGATCGAATCTTTCAAAGTTAACTACTACTCATACGGTAGAGCGAACGTATTCACCAGTACCTCACCAACGTAAAAATCTCAGCTCTGTCTTGGATGAATATAGGGTAAACTTTTGACAACTGAGTACTCATACCCAAAGTTATTTTAATCATTACTAACAAATGAGGGGATTATAGGGGTAAACTTTAGTTTTACTTCCTCACCCCAAAGGAATTAAGAAAAAATGGAAAAGAAGCAAAAACCAAAGGAAAGATCAATTTGGAAAGTGATCAAAGATTGCGTAAACGAAGTGCAAGTTGGAATTTTGTTATACCGACAAGATTTCTTTGATAGTTTGAAAGAACAAGGATTTTTTATAGCGAATAGTTATGGCGTATATGATCCAGTGAAGTATCATACGGTTATTTCGAGTAATTCAGTGGATCAAATACGCATTCTTTTGACCGGAACGGGGTTTTTGGAACTTTATGGGAAACGGAGAGGTGCGTATCTTGTTAAGAAACACATACCAGAAGAAATGACTCAATCTCAATTGCGAAAGATGTATGACGAGCATTGGAAATAAATCTAAGGTTTCAATACTTCGCGTTGATAACATGACGTATTCCTTTGCCGGTTCAAATAAGGGCGGTATTCGTCACGTTGCACGGGCTTTGACTTTTCTCAATCCAGATCCATTTGCGTATTCTCACCGCATAAAGAAGTTCAACGCAAAAGACCGTACGTTTCAGATCGGTATGTTGAAGACCTTGGAGACGTACCTAAAAGAAACCGGCATTGAGTATGAAGTAGAGGATTACGTATATGCATTGCCGGAGGGGGTTGAGATAGATGAGCGGATGACGGGAAAGTACATTCATCAGAGTCATGCCGTTAGGAGGTTCTTTGAACGTAGGTTTGGGATAATTGTTGTTCCAACGCGCGGCGGTAAGACGTTTATTGCGGCTGAGATTATGAGGATTTTCCTTGCTACCGATGAGGGAAACTTTTTGTTTGTTACGGATAACCGCACACTTTTCTCTCAGGCAATAAACGACTTCCGGACGTTCTACGAACCGCGTTATGGGGAATTGCGCATTGGTGAGATAAGGGAGGGAAAGATAGACGTGACGGAACGCGTGACGGTAGGCATGATTCAAACAATACAAAGTACGCTTTCGAACCGTTGTAAGGACGCGGTGAAGAAACGGACGCTGGAAAGGTATTTGAAAGAGTTGAAGTTCTTGGCGGTCGATGAAATACATGAGAATGCTTCTGATTCTAAATTGAAGATTTACCGGAAATGTAAGAAATTGGAATATCAACTTTGTCTTTCAGCAACACCTTATCGTAGCGGAGCATTGGTTCAAAATCTTAAACTCCGCGAATGGTCTGGCGATGTGGTTTATGAAATTAGCGAAAAGACGTTGAAAGAGCGCGGAGTATTGTCAGATTACCGCGTGTTTATGTTGGTCGTAAATCATAATGACATAGAGTACAGCGTTGCTCAAGATGATTACGAATTGTACCGCAAGGAGTTGATTTTTAATTCTGCGTACCGTAACGGGGTATTGCGTAGAGTGATCGAGATTCTTCAGAGATTGAACCTAAAGACTCTATTGCTTTTCCAAAGCATAGAGCACGGGAAACGCGTGGAAAGGTTAACGGGAATACCTTTTATCAGCGGTGAAACGTCCAATGAGGATAGAGAGCGAGCAAAGACGGAATTTCTTAACGCTACGGGCGGCATGTTGTCTGCTTCGGGAATATTCAAAAAGGGAGTCACGCTACCATCCGTAGAAGTTATGATAAACATAGACGGGGGGCTGGAGGATGCTAATACGATTCAGCGGAAAGGTCGTGTGTTAGGAACAACGGATACAAAGGATAGAAGCCTCATACTGGATTTCTTCGATGAGTTTGATGCTTATTTTACTGATCATTCAGCGTCAAGGTTACAAACCTACGTAGACGCGATCGGAGAACGTAACGTAGGAATCTTAGATACGGAGGTTGACGATTGCTACGAAACTTTGGAACGTTGGATACGTAAATGGTTTAGACTATGAATAGAAGAGAATCCCAGCTTTACCGCATGGCGGTAGACATGTTCATTGATATGCTGTCTTCAATAACTAAACGGAGGGTTGTGGGATATAAGTGTAATGATGCGGATACGGAAGCCTTTGAGTATTTCCTTACTCAGTTTGATGGACGTTCGGTTGGAGAGGAATTCATCCGGACGTTTTTGAATTATCAATTTCAGTCTTGGTTTAATACGGGAAGCGATCGTGATTATTCACGTTCCGTTAGATTCCAATGGATGTTTGGTAAAAAGGCTATTGAACGTTGGAGAAAGTTTGATCCGGAGTTTAACGCACGTATTGTACGTGGTCATGTAAAAAAGTTGGGGATTCTACGTCCACAGGTTCGTATTTCGTCCCGTATTTCAGAGTTAATTAACGTACTGCGTCCCGTTGAAGAGAACGCTAAAAAGGAGTATTTCAATACGAAACGTGGACTATCTTGGTGCGTGGCAAATACTACTCTTTATCATCACCGTAGTTCTCTTTGTACGCGATGTGATTTTAAAAATGAATGTAAAACGATGCTTTCGGAAGTTTACCCGAAAGTGTACGTAAAACGCGGATATGGCAAGAAACAATAATTTAACGAGTAACTATATAAAAGAACTTTTTGCGGCATCTTTTCACAAACGCACGATCTTCGATACCGTACGTCAATATCTTAAGTTCTCTTTTCTTCAGACGGAAGCCGAAAAACAACTATGGCAGTGGACTACTAAGGAATTTGATAGACGCGGAAGAATACCCACGATAGGTCAAATGCAACAACAGTTCTCTGAGTCCGGCAAAGTCTTAGACTTAATCGCAGAGATCAACGAAGTAGAATTTGAGGATGACGAGGGATTCGAAACGAGTCTTATGAATACTTTTGAGAATTTTATAAAGAAAATGAAGTTCTTGGAGGTTAATGATAAGATAGCTGATATATACAATAGAGGGGAAAAGGATAAGGCGTATGATACGTTTGTAAAATATGCGGAGGAATTTGCTAAATTCTCTATTATGGAACCTCAGTTTGAGACTGTCTTTGGAGACTTCGCTGCACGTCAAGCCCGGCGAAAGAGTGAGGACTACCAAAAACGTTTTAAAATCCCTACGGGTATTGATGAGCTTGATTACCGTTTGGGGGGAGAATTCGGTGGACCAGAAACGGGTGAATGCGTTCTTTGGTTGGGTGATTCCGGTGCTGGAAAGAGTCAATGTTTGACTGCTATGGGAATAGCCGCCGCGCGTCAAGGACACCGGACGGCTCATTTTCAGTTAGAGGGTACAAAAGAGCAATGCTTAAACCGTTACGATGCCGCTTGGACAGGTACGCTTTACCAAGACGTCAAACTTGGTAATATTCCGGATAAGAAAATGGAGGTTACGAAACGTATTGTGAAGAAACTCCATAAATCTGATATTATCGTAATCTCTGAGGAAGAATGGGGCGGTAAGTCCTTGAATGATATTCGTAGGGAACTAAAGGAGATTGAGAAAATATATGGCAAGGTAGACGTGATAGTGATCGACTATTTAGAATTGGTTGAGGTAGGCGATGGAATCCGTTACAGCCCCAGTGAGGAACGTTTCCGACAGGCTAAATTGGCTAAGGGTATGAAAACTCTTGCTATGGAATTCAATGCCGTGGTACATACGGCAACGCAAAGTAGTAGTATAGATGAGGAAAAGAGAAATGACCCAGAGTTTGTAATTACACGTGCTCAATTGAGTGAGGATAAAGGCAAGATTCGTCCTTTTGACGTCTTTATAACTATTAATCAGACGCGTGATGAAATGAAAGACGAAACTATGAGATTACATACAGATAAACTTCGTGATTACAAGAGAGGTGATCCAATTCACATAGCAAATAATTTTGCTTATTCTCGTTTTTACGATCGGGTGCGGACGCTAAATATGGATTGGGATGAAAAAGATGAAGATTGACGATTCGGATTTACGCGAGCTATTAATCAACCCAAAACTTAATCGGAGGGGACAATACATTTGTACGTGTCCCTTTTGTAATAAAGAAGCTCACTTTTATATCTCCAAGGAGACTCAACAATGGGATTGTAAGCGTTGTGGAGAATTTGGTGGTATATACAAACTTCTCAAACGTCTCAATAGAACTTATCTTTTGGGCGGTGCTACGATTGAAGAAAGGGAAAAGATAGTAAGCATAAAGGAAATACTGGAGGAACGTTCAGAAGAAGATGAAGTGCGTTTAGAGGAATTACCGGAAAAGAAACTACCATTGGGTTGGAAAGTCAGCCGCAATAGTACTCCGTATCTTCTTAACCGCCGTATAACTCCAGAGGATTGCGTGCGTTACAAAATAGGTGCAACGGATTTAGTACGTAAATTTCAAAACTACGTAATAGTACCAATTTACGATGGAGGAAAAATTCGGGGGTTTTTAGGGCGATACGGAGCAAAGAAAGTTCCCGCAGATCGACTACGATATAATAATTCCCCGGATACGAATTTCGGTCAGTTATTGTTTGGATATGACGAAATTGAAAAGGACTCCACGCGCACGGTTATTCTCGTTGAGGGAATATTTGATAAGATTGCTGTTGATAAGTTTTTGAAACTTTGGGAAGAACCTTTTGTGAAATGTGTTTGTACGTTCGGTAAAAAGATAAGCCCGGAGCAAAGACAAAAATTGATAATAAAGGGAATTGAAAGCGTTATACTTTTGTATGATTATGACGCTTTGAAAGAGATAAAGAAGTACGGTTTGGAGTTGGAAGAGTATTTCAATACAACTATTACATTTACAACTAAAAAAGATATTGATGAATGCTCTAAAAGCGAAGCCTACGAAGTTTTCAGCGTTCTTCGAAAACCAAGAGAATTTAATGTAGATATAATCGGAAAACTAAAATAGAGATGGAAACTGTAAAAACAAGAAACTTGTCCGTTGCTGAGTATTTTCTGCAATTGCAGAAAGAATACTTATTAGCAGAGTTCAGGCGCAAGATATATTACAGCCCAAAGGATAAAGCGTACTATGAAAAATTAATGGGCTATAAAAAGGAGAAGATTGTTAAAATTGCTAAAAGAAACCGTTTGAAGAGCATTTTCAGCGATAAGCGTACTATGAAAAGTATTAAAGCGGAACTTTTCAGCGATGACGGTCATCCTATTTTTGAGCTCAATATGTTTGATAAACAAAATTACTATTCCGTAGGTAGCGAATTTTCATATATGGGTGAAATTTGGACTTTGGACCAAGTGAAAGAGAACGGAAATTTAACTTTGTATTCTTTGAAATTACAAAGGTATGAAGAAGTAAAACCGGAGGATACGATAAGAATACTTTAGTAAAGAAAAATTGATAAATAAGATGTTATGAAATCAGAAGAAGTTAAACAAGTTCTCTCAGAATTGCATAATATAGCACGAGAACTAAATAAGCCATTTGATAGTGCAGACGTTTTATGCGAATATAGCAAACGCAATAATGGTTATTCAAAGGAAGTAGCTGAGAATATAATTCATTCTATTTATTACGCTCATGAAGATTGCATAAAATAACCTCAAGAAAATTCCCAAGGTTACTCAATTATGAATTATAGGTTATAAAATATATAATTCCCCAAATTTATAGTGTTAAACTTTAAGGTATTCAGTAACTTACTTTAATGTATTTGTATCATTTTTCATACCCCGGATACTACAAATGTCCGGGGTATTTTTATACAAAGTTTATATTTAAGAGGAGTTAATTTGTTAGACAATAAGAGCACAAAGATTTGTTTTAGCAGAACAAATGCTCTATTTAAACAAGACGCTCTTTCCCTAAAGTATCGGAATCATATATCTGTTCTCTTCCATCTCCTGTAAAGAGGGAAATATATCATATTCTGCTACTTTAGAATTAAGATGATTATTTTTATGTTTTTTCATAATCATTCTTTTTTATGTAGGGTAATATATAAACGCCCTTTAGAATTTAGGATGATTAGTTTTATGTTAAGGATTGCTTGGGAAAGTAGTCCTTTTCTTTTAACAAAAGTTAAATTCTTTGGTAAAAACGAAAATTTCCCAAGAAAAATTTTGTAGATATTCCTAAAACCCTTACCTTTGTACTCATAATCGAAAAACAAATTGTAAAACTAAATTGAAAAGATCATGGCAACAAACATCCCGACTCCGTATTATATAGATTACATCTATGATCGTCCCAAAGGTGAGAAGAACTTCTACTATCAGTTAGTTAGAAAAGTAGATGGCGCTATTCTTTACGCTCATGAAGATTTGAACGAAGTACTGCGCCGCCGCGCTGAATTAAATATTAAGAAAGCGGATATTTGTATACTATGAAAGTCTCCGAAAAAATTTATAATAGATACGAGTATTTAGCAAAAAAATATGCTTCTCGTATCTATTCATTCGAACAACTCTCATTCGAGTACGAAGATTTGGTACAAGAATTTCGTATAAAAATATTCCTTGCCATCAAAAGCTACGGCAGAAGATGGGCAAAATACAGGAAAGAGGGATATGCCAAACCTGTTCCGATAAGGTATTATTTGGAAGCAGCGTGTAGCAATAAAATGCGTGATTTCATGAAACTCATAACACGTGAAAATAATAAAATTCGCATTGATGAAATAGATTACGATTTCGGGATAGAGGAAGATTGTAAAATATCAAATGAACAAAATAAATTCATTGTTAATGATATTGATCTATTGGAGGGATTAACCGGCAAGGAACGTTCAGTATTCTCTCTTTATCTACGAGGACATAGCATTGCGTTGCTTACCAAAGTTTATTTTAACAATGCTGAGGAAAAGAAAAAGAAACGTGAAATTATAGCAAGTGGGGATGAACCTTTTGGCGTTACAGATATAATAGAAATGCAAAAAGAATTCCTTATCAGAAAATATGGTAACGAACTTCAGCAAAAAAGGAGAGTATTCTCAAGATATAACAATTCAGAAAACGATTAACAAATTATTAACTAAAAATTGTAAAAACAATGGCAACAAAATTGACTGGCGCTTTAGCAAAGCGCGTTAAGGCTTTAGGAATTTCAGGTTCAACTGAAGAAGCGGTTAAACCGAAACTTTTGGAGATTCTTGAAGAGAACGGAATTGAACAGATGGATGATGAGGAACTGATTACTATCGTGGAAATTGCTGAAACTTTTGTTAACGACACAACGTCAGATGACGAAGATGAAAACGATGATATTGATGAGGAAGCCGAAGCAGACGAATTGGCTGAGGAAGTAGAGGAAGAAGATAAAACGGCAAAGAAGAAAGCCGAAAAGTCTGCTAAGAAAGAAGCGCCAAAGGCAAAGAAAGCGACTAAAAAAGTAGTAGAGCCGGAAGAAGATGAGGACGATGAAGAGGAGGAAGAAACGGAGGATGAAGATGAAAACGTTTCTTTGGAAGATATGAGCCGTGAGGAATTGAAAGCATACATCAAAGAAAAAGGTTTGGAGATATCAGTTAAAAAATCTTGGTCTGACGATGATATTCGCGATGCTATCAATGCTCTACTTGAGCCGGAGGAAGAAGATGATGAAGAGGAGGAAGAAAAACCCGCACCTAAAAAGGCTTCCAAAGCAGCTACAGCAAAAAAGGAAGTAGCGAAGAAAGAAGTTAAGGAAGCAAAGAAAACTACTGCTAAATCGGCAGAAAAAGCAGCTACCAAAAAAGGAACGCGCTTAAATCCTAAAAACAATGAAGAAGATCGCGCAGCGTTCGATTTTCTGAAGAAGTACTTCCCAGAAAGTGAATATTTGTACGCATGGATTGCTGCAGGGCTTACTATTAAATACAAAGGCAAAAATTCTAATCGTAGCATTATTGGGGTTGAAAATTGCTTTGTAAAAGGCGAGGGTAAAAAAGCCGTTATGACGTGTAACGTTTATCTTCTGTTGTTCAATGGTAAGGACGAAATTTTGGAGAAAGCTGAAATTGAATTCGAAAAATGTTGGTCAGGTGCTCCAATGTTGAAGAGCGTAGAAAGCTCAGAATTGATCGAGATCATTGAAACATTACTTCCAGATATGGAACGTATGGTTAAGACGGTAGACAAGAAATTGGGTGACAACCGTAAGAAAATGGAGGATAACTTGAAGAAAGAGAAAGCCGTCAAAAAACCCGTTTCCAAGAAAGTCGTAGAGTCGGAAGATGACGAGGACGATGAAGAGGAGGAAATGGAAGAAGCACCGAAGCCTGTTAAGAAAGGAAAGGTCATCAAGAAAACAGTTAAGAAATAAGAGAGAAAACCGGCAAGGTTTCAAAAAATCATAACTCATAACGTGCTGCAAAACATCCCCAATCGAAACCTTGCCGCTATCTCTCTTTTGAAATCATACATTCTTATTCATATTTTGCCAAATGAAGAGTTGTCGTTGAAAAACGGTGACTCTTTTTTATTCTCTATCAAAGTTATAAAGTAAAGAAAATAAATTAGAAAATGAAAGATAATATTTTACCTAAAACTAATTGTTTCATACCAGATTATGGTGTAGCAAAAGCGGAGAATTTTGGGATTATTTACCCGGTTATTAACAATTACATTCTTAACAATAAAGATTTAGAAGAAAGCCGGAACGGGGAAGTAAAAGAACTACTGGATGTCAAAACTATTATAACAAATCCTTACAAGCGTTGCACAGGAGGTTATGGTAGAGATATTAATGTATTCTTTCTTCTTGCTGAAGCGATTTGGATAGTAAGCGGAAGAAGTGACGTTGAATTCTTGAATATCTTTAATTCTCGTATGAAAGACTTTAGCGATGATGGAATTGTATTTCATGCGCCATACGGTTTTCGTTTACGTCATTGGGGTTCTCGTTCTGATGATCCATTTTCTTCAAACGTTTCTGTTCAAAGAGGTTTTGATCAAGTTTTGGAAGCTATTAGGATTTTATATGGTAATCCTAATAGTCGTCAAGTCGTTATGTCGATTTGGAATCCTGTTTTGGATTTAGGAAGTAAATCACGCGATATACCTTGCAATGATTTAGTTATGTTCAAAATTAGAAACGGAAAACTAATAACTACAATAGCTAATCGGAGTAACGACTTGCATTGGGGGCTTCCAACGAACGTATTCCAATTCAGTTTCCTGTCTGAAGTGATAGCTTCTTGTTTAGGAATAGAGTTGGGGACTCAAACTCATAACTCTCAAAGTCTTCATATTTACAATTGGAATGGTACGGCGGATGAAATGGACGAGGAATTTGAGAAACAAGGCGGTGGTCGATCTCTTTATGAATCTACTCCAGCGGAGGAAAAACCTATGGACTTCAATTTTTCTCATGACGTTCCAATGAATAAGTTCATAGAAATAAACTATTACTTTGATTTAATTATCCGTAACCTTTTGGAAGATCAACGCGGTGGAGAAGTAAACAAAGATGAAATAAAGCAATTACAAGAGTTTTCTCACTTCTTCCATAACGTATATCGGCTATTAAGTATTTACGTTAAATACAAGCAAAAAAACAAGGTTTGCAAGTCGGTAGAAGAAAAGGATGCTATTAGGAAAACGGCTATATCTGAAATAGAGCTCATGGAAGCGGAGGGTGCGCACGATTGGGATATGGCAATATTAGCTAAGAATTTCTTTGCATCAAGGTTAACTATTCCAATGAAACATGATTATCTTGGAAAGTTATGACAGAAGAATTGAGCCTTTGGATAAAGGAAAATAATTTAGTAGTATCGGAATCTTCTTTGGAGGGTTCTGATATTATTTCTATCGAGGAAGTTGGAGATTTTTTATACTTACATCCTTTTGACGGAAAGATAATTGATGAGGATTTTTCGTTTCTTCTTTCAGATGAAGAATTTGATCTTTTGGACGAGGGTAAGGTTAAATACATTTTGTTTGAGTTCGGAAAGAAATTTTATTATTCAGCGATCGTAAAAGACAAGAACCGTTATAATGAAGTAATCTTTAAACCTCAATTTAATGATTTTAAATATCTTGGTAAAACGAGCGAGGAATTTATAACCGATTACGTTCATTTAGGAGTTCACTCAGAGTATGAAATATTGAATGGAAGCGGAGGGTGCGAAACTTGGGTGAGGAAAGCCGCGTTTATGGGCATTAAGTCATTAGGTATTTGTGATAAGAATACTTTAGCAGGCACGCTCTCCTTTCAGACTTTTTGCGATAAAAAAGGGATTAAATCTATTATTGGCGAAACGGTCGTAGTAGCAAAAGAATATGATGCTGAAAAGACCAACCAAGAAACCTTTGAACTTAAACTATACGTATTGAATTTTGAGGGATGGTTGAATCTCTTACAAATCAATAAAGCCGTCAATGTAACTTATCGTGGGTTTATTCCCGATTATGAATTGTATAAATACGGCTCTGGGTTAGCACTCGTTATTCCAAAGGAATCAGAAGTCAATTATTTGAAAGATGAGCCGGAAACAGTTAGGAAACTAATTAAGACATACAAGAAGAAATTTTCAAAAGTCTTTTATCAAATTGATACAGTTGAATATGTATCGGAGACTTTATTCAAAAAACATCTTTCCAATCTTGATACTTACATACTTAAATATCAAAAATACGTTCGTCCGATCTTGATAAATGATTCGTATTATTTAGATCGGGAAATGAGTGAATTGAAAAAAACTCTCAATGCAGTTTTAGGAGAGGCAATGCCAGAAGCTAAAGACCAATATTTCAAAAGTTGTCGAGATACATTCAATGCTTACATAGATTGGTTAGAGGAAGTAGAACCTTTGTTTGAAGTAATAACGGAGGGTATAGAAAACGCTGTTAGTCTTTCTCAAGAAATTGAATTCAAAATTCCGTTCGGAGAGCGTAAACTACCGAAATTTGAAGTTAAGGACTCTACTGAGTTGTTCTTTAAAGTTTTGGAAAAGGGCGTATCTGAGCGTTTAGGAAGTCTGCCAGAAAAGGAGTTTGACGTTTATATGAAACGCTTGGAAACGGAATGTAAAGTAATTGTTCCTAATGACTTGGTAGACTATTTTATGATCCTTTGGGATATTATAAATTGGTGTAAGAGTAATGACATAATGGTCGGAACGGGTAGAGGTTCAGTTTGTGGTAGTTTAGTAGCATATTGTCTTCATATTACAGATGTAGATCCATTGAAGTACGATCTTATGTTCGAGAGATTTTTGAACGAGACGCGTGTTTCGGGAGAGAGGGCAAAAAGCGCGGATTCGCTACCGGACATAGATGTCGATTTCCCCACAGAATATCGGGATGCGGTAAAGGATTATATAAAACAAAAGTACGGCTATGATTACACTTGTTCGATCGGAACGTATGGGCGAATGAAATTGAAGACTTGTTTAAAGGATTTTGGGAAAGTTAAGGGCATTCCTTTTGATACTATGAATAAGATAACAAAAGACATAGATGATCAAATAGAATACACTTGGGGAGATTTAATTGAATATGCATGTCGATCTAAAGCCTTATTCAAGTTCGTTCAAGATAATCCCGATATAGTTCATTTAACGAAGTATAGTTTGTTGCAGTGTCGTTCGGCTTCCGTTCACCCATCAGCCGTTGTAATTGTACCTAAACATACCGTAGACGGCAAAGATCGGGAAACGGATATATGGGAATGGATGCCTGTCAAGATGATCGATGGCGTACTTGTTTCTGAATGGGAGGGTAAATATATTGATAAATCGGGTTTTCTAAAGGAGGATATTTTGGGACTTAATCAATTGGATAAGTTCAAAGATATGGAGACGTTAATTCAGCGTAATACGGGTAAGAAAATCAATTGGAATGAAATACCCTTAGACGATGAAGAAACGTTCAAATTCTTCCGTAGAGGATGGAATGAAGATGTATTTCAGTTCGGTACGCAAGGACTTATGAACTATTGTCGTCAAGTTAAGCCAGATACGTTAGCTCAACTCATAGCAATGACTGCTCTCTTTCGTCCGGGACCAATGGAATTGAGAGCTCATGACGATTTTGCTGAAATTAAAAACGGGAAAAGGAAACCTAAATTTGATTTTGGCATGGAGGAAATAACGCGTGAAACGTTTGGACTTTATGTCTATCAAGAACAAATTATGAAAGCCGTTGTGGTAGCCGGATTGACTGAGGTAGAATCGGATATACTTAGAACTACGATAAAGAAAAAGGACGTAAAAACTTTGGGCTCGTTTGGAGAAAAATTCAAGGAGGGCTACATAAAGTTGTTAAAAGAGCATGACATTCCTAATCCAGAGGAATATGCTAAAAATGTTTGGGATAAGTTATTGGCTTTTAGTGGTTACGGTTTTAATAAGAGTCACGCGGCAGCGTATTCTATCATGTCTTATTGGAGTCAATATATGAAAGTTAATTATCCCTTGGAATTTTGGACTGCTTCGTTACAATTTGCTAAAGAATCTGAAATACCTTATCGCCTTGCCGAATTGAAGAAAACTGGTGTTGAGATAGAAGTACGTCCCCCGGATATAAATTTCTCTGAAACGAGATTTACTTGCGATCCAAAAGAACAAAGAATCTTCTTTAGTCTAACTAAGATCAAACACGTTGGTGATAAAGTTGTTCCTCTAATAATAGGGGAAAGGGAAGCGCATGGACGGTTTTTCTCATTGGAAGAGTTTGTGGAACGCGTTCCGTCTAAAGTTAATAAGACTGTAATTGAGAACTTGATTATCAGTGGTGCTTTTGATGTAGTAGAGGATTTGAAAAATACACGTGAGCGTAAAAAACTATTAGCTTGGTATTTGGATAGGAAGAAAGCTCAGATGCCTCCTCAATATCAAACTCCAGAGTCAGAGACAAACTCATTTTGGGTATTTGAACAAAGACGTTTAACCGGATTCGGAGAAGTAGATTATGAAACCATGATTCGTGACGCCATCCTCAATCGTAGGGTTGCTAAGTTATTCGTGAACGACTTCGAGTTCGGAAACGTCAAGGAGGGCAGCGAAGTGACAATAGCAGGCAAGTTAATATATTACGTTGAACGGAAAATTAAAAACGGCACTATGGTTAGCGTGAATATAGATTGCAATAATACGATCATTCCCGTTACACTTTGGCCAGATGCCGTAGAGAGATTACCGGAAAGTATAGAAAATTACAAAAATAGAGTAGTTGCCATTTCGGGTAGGGTAAAGAAAGATAAGTTCAAAAATCAAAAAGTTCTTTACTCTGACGATAGGACAAAGATTTATATAGTATCATAAATAAAAGGGTTATGTTAAGCAAAATTTTTAATGGTAAGTATCTCCAGCGTCTTGATAACATCATACAGTGGCAGGAGAAAGATGTATTTAAACAAGAAAGCGTGAGTCAACATTCTTACAAAGTAGCAATCTTTGCACGCGTACTATTGGAAGATATATTTTCATTGAGTAATAATCCAAAGGTTAACATGTTCAAATTAGATGTCACCACCAGAGCTTTATTTCACGATTGGGATGAGGCGTTGATACTCCGAGACATGTCTCATGAAACAAAATATAATGAGTTCAATGGCGAGGAAATAAGAACGGCTTTGAATCGACTTGCCCAGGAGAAAGCTAAAACTGAGTTTAGAGAAGCTGATGAGGATGGCACTTGGACAGATTCTATGAGTATGATGATATATACGATTTGCGTGCCCATAGAGCCTGTTAAAAGTTTTGCTAAGCTATGCGATTGGATGGCGCTATTCTTCTATATGAGAAGAGAAAAATTGCTTGGAAACAAAGACTTTGGAAATTCTTGGGAGATAGTCGCATCAAAATTTCCCAAGGCTATTGAAGAAGTAGAGAAACAATTGAAAGAACATTTCCCAAATGAGGTTATGGACTTTACTGAATTAAATAACTTAAAAACTATTTTTGAAGATTATGAGTAAACAAGGAGAAGAAATGACCAAAGAGAGTATCAATGGCATTTTCAATGGCATGAGCGATTTGCTGGTAAAAAAGAATGCTGACTATAAAGGCGCTTCTTTTGATCTGGGATTGAACGGTAATATGGTTCATCTTTGGGACAAGGTACGTAGATACCGGAATATGGTAGAAAACAGTATGCAGGGCAAAGAACCTAACTTTGAAAGCATTCGCGATACTTTACATGACATAATAGGATATGCCGTAATAGGTATTCATATCTTAGATGCTCAAAAGGAAGAGAATGAGCCAAGGGTTTACAGAAAGTCTGTTTCAAACGATGATGAAGAATAAATCTTAGGAAAGTATGCAGAAAAAAGTAATAACAATTGGCGGTCAAACTTATGTTTTGATTTTTGACGAATTTGACGAAAATGTCGATATAGACGCTATTTTGAAGATTGATTATTCAAATCTTATTGGAGAAATGGTAACTTTCCCAGTGATTGTAAATCGCTTTGGACAAATGTTGGCGGAGTCGGAAAGTCAAGTTGCCTTAGCGAAATTAAACTTGGAAGTTACGGAAGCTAAACTAAAGGAGTCTGCCAGAGTTATACTTAGTGAACAGTCCGGAAAGAATCCGAGCATTGATGCGGTTAATTCCTATGTCACTATGCAAAAATCTTATCAAGCCTTAAGACGGGCTTTGATAGATAAACAAAAAATAAGAGATTATGTAAACTCTATCTTTTGGTCGGCAAAAGATAAGAGTGAAAAACTCAACAAACTTTCCTTATCGGTTCAACCCAGCGATATAGCGGACTCTGTTATTGAGGGGCGCGTTAACGGGATTTTAGTGAAGAGAACTAAAAAACTAATTGATTAATTTATATTATATTTATGGCAACTAAAAAAACTTCAAAAAGTGAGGGAGCATCTGATCTTAGATCAAAACTTAAGCCAACTCCCATTAAGAGTCTTAAAAAAACAGTAGATGAAGACAACGAAATGATCGGTGTTCAAAATTCCAACGAGTATTTACGTTTGGAAGATGGAAAAACAACTAAGATTCGTATTTTCCCTGCTCATCCCGGTGAAGATAATTTTTATGTTAAGCGCAAGTGCTATTGGTTGACTTTTACCGGACAAGACGGCAATACTTATCGCGGTACGGTTAACGACTCAGTGGTTCACGGAGGAACGAAAAAAGACATTTGCGATGAATTCATGAAGTACGCTAAGAAGAAATGGTCAAAGGATTCTGACCGCTTATCTTGCTTCACTGGACAAGACGGATTTGGAGCTCAGTTCACTTGGTTAGCCTATGCTGATGAGATTAATCCAGACGAAGAATTGAAAGCAAAAGTTTGGGAATTCAAGAAAATGGTTCGTGACGCTTTGAATAAACTTTCTTTCTCAGAAGAGGATGATGATCCAATTGAAGTTGATCCGTTTACTGATCCGGATGAGGGACTGCCTGTATTGGTAAAGAAACTCTCAAAACCAAACAAAAAGAAAGGTGAAAACTATTATGAAGTATCTTTCCCCAAAAAAGTTTCCGCTCGTCCTTTGACTGATGAAGAGATAGAATATTTCATGAACTTGAAGCCCCTTTCAGAACTTACTCCTCGTTACGAAATGAGAGATTTTGAACGCGCTTTAGAGGGCTTGCAAACTTTCGATGAGGAAAATGATTTGGAAATGTTTGAAGACGAGGGTTGGTTGGAGATCGTAGAAGAAATAAAAGAGCAATATGACGCTGATTCTTCAGACGAGGATGATGAGGACGAACCTAAAAAGAAAGTTGCTTCAAAAAAGACTTCCAAGAAAGTCGTAGAACCGGAAGAAGACGAGGACGATGAAGAGGAGGAAGAAGAAAAACCTGCGCCAAAGAAAACTTCTAAATCCGGAAAGAAAAAACCTGAGCCCGAACCGGAAGATGAAGAAGATGAAGAAGATGAAGAAGATGAAGAAGATGAAGAAGATGAAGAAGATGATGGTTTGGATGACTTAGATCGTAACGAATTGAAGAAATATATACGAGATAATGATTTAGACGTTTCAGTCAAAAAATCAATGTCCGATGATGATTTGCGCGAAGCTATCCGCGAAGCCTTGAAAGAGGATGGAGATGAAGATAGTGACGAGGAAGAAGATGATGAAGAGGAGGAAGAAAAACCGCGCGCAAAAATGTCAATGGCTGATCTCCGTAAACGCTTAGGCAAATAGTTTTAATACAAATATTGCGTTTTTTTAATTTTGCATTTTGAGAGACAATAGTATATACTGAAAAGTCTGCTATTGTCTCTTTTTAATCTCCACATAACATGAAGAATAATTTTGTCGATAAAATAGTAAAGAGGTTTAACAGCGAGGATGTAATAAAGTTTTCCGATAAGGACGGATTTATGGAAGTAAAGAGTTGGGCGCATACAGGTAGCCCCACTTTGGATTACAATCTACGTACCTTTGGATTGCCTACTGGAATTATAGAAATAGCAGGAAAGAGCCGGAGTGGAAAAACTACTTTGGGACTTATGGCAATGAAATATTTTTTGAAAGAAAATCCGGATGATGGAGTAGCGGTAATCCTTTCCAGCGAAAACCGTGATAATAAAGATTACGCATTGCAATTGGGATTACCTATTGACCAAATTATAATCATAAAAATCCGGTATGTAGAAGCAATGTTTCTTCAAACTAAAAAACTTATCAATGACACTCGTGAAATTCTAAAGGCTGAAAAAATTACTCCGAAGTTCTTTTTCCTTTGGGATTCATTAGGCGCGACCTTATCGAAGTCCGAATTGGATACTATGGAGGAAAATATCAAGAAACTGGACAAAGAACTTCAAAGAGGTACGGACGTAGAGGATATTGAATTGAAGAACGAGAAGATGATGGCATTTGCTAAGGAAGCAAAGAAATTTGCTAAATTCATAATGTCGGAAATGTATACGAATATTATCCACTTCGTTATGCTTAATCACCAGTACGAACAAAGTACAATGGGAATCTCAACGCGTAAATCTACCGGGGGTGAATGGGTGTCTTTAATGCCTACTCTTAGACTTTCAATGAATTTAAAATCTCATGAGAAGATTGACGATGAAGAAGTTGCTCAAATTTCGGAGGTTAAAGTCGTGAAAAACGACTTTGGAAGTAGAAAAAGAACGGATATAAGAATATTGTTGGGATATGGAATAATTCTATCGCAAGATGATATTGAGTACGCAATTGAAACGGGGATTCTTAAAAAGGAGGGAGTTAAAAAAGTATCATTTTTGAATGGTAAATTGTCTTGGAGTTCTCCGAGAGAATTATTCAGACTTTATCAAGAGCATAATCCATTGTTAAATGTTCTTCATAATAAAATCAAAAAATCTATGCAGAATGATTTAACAGAATTTAGAAAAAATCTATTGAAGTACGCTCAAAAAGAAGATGATGAATAGGTAGTAGTTCAACCCATTTATAGATAAGCAAAAAACTTTGTATATGAAAATATATGGCATTATCTATATGACTACTTGCATTCTCAATGGTAAGATTTATATTGGACAAACTATTCATTGGAGAGATAGAACATATTTAGGTTCTGGAGTCGCTTTATGTGAAGCAGTCAAGAAGTACGGACGAGATAAATTCAAAAGAAAAATACTGAAAATATGTTATAGTCAAAAGCAATTGGATGCTTGGGAAATGATTATGATAAGAAAGTATAATTCAACTAATAAAAATATTGGGTACAACGTATTATCTGGTTCTTCTAACCAATTTGGAATGATTAATCCTACGCATATTCCAGAGGTTGTTGAAAAAATAAAGAGAAAGAAGAAAGGAAAATGGAGAGGTGAAAAATGTTATTGGTTTGGTAAAACTCTACCTGAATATGTAAGAAAAAAAATTTCCGATAAAGCTAAAAAACGTTTGTCTGATCCTACTAAGAATGGTATGTTTGGAAAGAAACATTCAGTTGAGACGAGATTAAAAATTTCTGCAAGAACTATGGGTAGATTTGGAAATAATACAGGAAAGCATTTATCTGAAGAAACAAAAGAAAAACTAAGAAATGCTAATTTGGGTAAACGTGTTATAAATAATGGGTTTGTTAACAAAGTTATTAATGAAAATGAATCATTACCAAAAGGATGGGAGTATGGAAGATGCAAAAAGAAATAAAGAAGCAATTGGAGTTTTGATAAATGATCCTCATCTCAATAAAGATAATGGAGATTTGGTAAAGAATATTTTCTATCAGTTGATAGAAGTTTGTCGAAAATATAAGACGAACCGTATATTTTGCGGAGGAGATATATTCACTAATCGTAGCGGACAACCTCTGACATGCTTGATAGATTTTAAGGAAATAATTGAACGAGTTAAACAAGCCGGAATAGAAATGCACGTCATTCCCGGAAACCACGATAAGACGGATGGAAATAGTGAAAAAAGTTATTTGGAAGTTTATGAAAGTGATTACTTTAATCTTTATAGGGTTGGGAGTCGTAAGTTCTTTAGTGGTGTTGTTGTTGCTTTTATTCCCTACTTTGGCGATGATCGCTGGCTATCAGAATTTGAAAAAGTTACGGAGCAGATCGAAGAAAATTTCAATGATGGCGATATAGACGAGGATACGCCTTTGATACTCATAACTCATTCCGGTTTTGATGGAGTTGTTAATAATGACGGAAGCCGCGTAAGTTCAGAAATTAAACCAAAACTTTTTGAGGATTGGACCAAGGTTCTAATAGGTCATTATCATAACGCCAGTAAATTAGCTGATAACGTAATTTATACCGGATCAGCATATCAGAATAATTTTGGGGAGAGTTTTGATGATAAAGGATTTACGGTAATATTTGATGACGGAAGTACGAAATTTGTACGTAGTAAATTCCCCCGTTACATAAAGGAGATGTTAGATGTCGATGATACGGAAGCTCTTTTAGGACTTTTGGAAGCGTATAAAGATAACAAAACGGATCATATAAGGTTCGTTTTCAAGGGTAAGAAGTCCGATGCTCATAAAGTGAACATGACCGAAATTCAAAACAAATACGGTATAGATTGTCAGTATGAAGCGGAGGAGCAAGTTGAAGCAATGGAAGCATGCGAAAATCCCGAAGTTTTGAATCATAGCTCTCGTACTATACGTCAAGACTTTATAAAGTTTTGTTCAGAAAATGGTATAAAGGGCAATAAGTTTAAATATGGTTTGGAATTAATCAAAGAAATAAGTTAAAATGTGGAATCCTATCTATATAAAAATCCGTAATCTTTTTGCCCATAAAGATTCGGAATATCGGTTTAAGAACAACGTTTGTACGGTTATTTTTGGTAAGAATAATACCGACCGTAATTTTGGTAATAATGGCGCCGGCAAAACTACGCTTTTGGAGGGTATTGCGATAGCTCTTACAAATGAATCTTTGAGGGATGTCAAGAAAGATAATTTCATCAACCGCGATGAGGATGATTGTATGGTAGATTTCTTTTTGGAAAATTACGTTCTAAAGAAGTCCTTGAGAATTGTACGTAGATTCTTTCGAGGTAATAAACCCGTGAAGATAGAGATATATGAGAATGACGTTTTGAATACTCAGTTAACTTCTGTTTTGGAAGCTAATAAGTATATTTTTGAGCAAATCGGTATAACGCGTGAGGATTTATTGCGTTATTTCATAATCTCCCAAGATAACCGTTATATGTTCTTTACAGCGTCCGATGGGGATAAAAAGGAGATAATGAACCGGATAACGTCTGCTGATATGATAAATCCCGTCTTAGAAACTCTTGCGGAACGACTAAAGGAAAAAGAAGCAGAATACAAGCCTTTATCGGACGAAGCAGACGAGATTACTGTAAGAATAGAGTTATTATCAGAGCAAGCAGAAGAACTGGAAAAAATGAATACTTTTGAGGATGACTTAAGAGCAATTCAAGATCGCCGCGCGGAGATTAAGAGCGAAGCCGGAGAAAAAGCAGTTTTGGTAAAAAAATATACTTCTTTGATAAAAGAAAAGGAAGTACAAATACAAGCAATATCCGTTCCAACTGGCGCTCAAACCGTCAAAGATAAAGTAAAACGTTTAAAGAGGGAAATTGAGGGTTTAGAGGACACCTTGTTAGAAGATCGTACAATTGAAAGGAAATTGAAATTGGAGTTATCAGAAGCCATTACATGTCCAAAATGTAAACATAAATTTCTTAATCAATCTGAATTGGGGTTAACGGTACGGGAAACTAAAATGCTTTTGGAGGAAAGTGAGGAAAACGTTCTTGCGGGACAAAAATCCATTAAGATAAAAAAACAGGCTTTAGAAAAGGCAACGGCGAAACTTCGAGAAGTAGAACGCGCTCAAGAAATATTAGACGGACTTGAGGAAGAAAAAGCCCTTTACAAACGCAAATTAAAACGTCAAGAAGAGGAAATAAAGGAATGCACCGAAAGACTCAAAAAACTCGATCGTCAAGAAGAAGAAATAAAGGAACGCAAGAAGTCTAACGTTCAACTCAAGGCTATACAAGATAAGATCGCCCGTGCAAAGGAACAATTAGAAGAAATAGAACCTCGTATGAAGAGCATTAAGGAGGATTTAGATATGATACGCTTTTGGAATTTTTCTATGGGGAAATCAGGCTTTTCAACGTATCTTGCTAATAAAAGTATAAAGATCATAGAGGGCATAACGAATTCATTTTTGAGGAAGTTTGACGTAGACCTTTCAGTATTGATAAACGGGTTTACGGTTTTGAAGTCCGGAGAAGTCCGGGAAAAGATAGATGTGTTTGTAGAAACGGATGGAACGGATGCGGAAACGTTCCGCGCTAAATCCGGAGGGGAACGCGGTAGAGTGAATCTTGCTGGAGTATTAGGCATTCAGCATCTCATAAATCTCTCTACAAACGGTCGCGGTTTGAATCTTATTTGTCTTGACGAGTGTTTTAACGGTATTGATTCTGAGGGGCAAGAAAATATAATAAAGGTTTTGGAAAAAGTAGGAGTGACGATTTTGATGATTACCCAAAATGTCTCTGATAGCTTTAACAATAAGAATAAACTCTACGTTGTAAAAGAGAATAAAGTAGCGCGGTACGTTGATTCTTTACAAAGTTAGTATATAAATATACCGAAAACTTTGTTGGTAATGGAAAATAAAGAAAGAATTAAATACTTCAAAGACAAAAAGATAATAGCAATTGATCCCGGAAAGAATGGCGGCATAGTCGTTTATTCCATAGATCGGGATAAGTTATTGGAGGTTGCCGTCATGCCGGAAACCCCCCAAGATGTCTTAAAATTACTTTCCGTCTATCAGTGCAACGCTCGTTGTTATTTGGAAAAAGTAGGCGGAATGCCGGGCCAAGGAGGTTCGGCAATGTTTAATTTTGGGCGTGGTTACGGGCACATAGAAATGGCGCTTTTATCGCGTAATATAAAAACTATTACGGTTACACCTCAGCAGTGGCAAAAATGCTTGCAAGTTGGTAATAAAGGCAATAAGACTACAACGGAGTGGAAGATGAAGTTGAAAGAAAAAGCTCAACAGATTTATCCACGCGTTGGAACAGAGTTTGGTTTGGTATATAAAAAGGATTGGTTAGCAATATCAGATGCATTGCTAATCTTGGAATATGCACGTTTAACAGAAAAGATATAAAAGAATATGGATTTAATATACAATTGCTTTTGCTCTAATGAGAATTGCGAAAACCGGAGTAGTAAGATTAAAGCACCGGAGGGTTTTCCGGAATTAACTTGTCCCTTTTGCGGAGCACCTGTAAAAATTCTTGGTCATGAATCTAATATTTATGGGGCTTATACTTCTGCTTCTAAGGAACAAAAGACGGAGATGTTGAAGAAACGTTCTCATGAGCATTTTGAGAAGCATATCAAACCTTACAAGGAGTATAAGATAAACGAAGCAGTTCAAAGTTTTAACGACTACAAAAAAGGATAGCTCACTATGTCTTTGGAGAACGAAATTTTCGCAAAAGAATACCATTACCGCCCAAAGCAGGTAAATAAATTCTTGGTCATGATAAAATTCGGTAATACGGAACGCAGACGCTTGGCGTTTAGAAATTTAGTATTCCGTATGATGAAAGATATTGTGGTAAAAAATATAACAAATTATCTTAACTTTTTAAATAATACACCCGTCCCTCCAGAGGATTTTCCACCACGCGATGAATTGGTATCAGAATGTTTTTTGGTATTCGACAAATGCATTGAAAAATATAAAGTTCTCCCAAGTCATAACTTCTATTTTTATTTCAACAAATCTCTTTCTCGTAAATTTTTCAAGGATTATCAGAGAGCATTGGTGAATGATAAAATAGAAATGACGGAAGCGATCTACACTTGCCATCCCGATCTTCGCCAAAGGGAAAAGCCGGATACGATAGGCATACTAATGGATATAAACGGCTTTTCTGAATTGGAACGTAGGATTACTATCAGTCGTTTACAAGATATGAAACCGTCAGATTTTTTGAAGAAAAATCCTGATGTAACCTCCGTGCAATATGGAACAGCGTTAAAGCGTATAAAGGAAATACTAATGAATTTACAAGAACAAGGAGAATTATGAACGGAAATGCAGCAGATTTTTTAGTTTATCAAAAAGCAATAGAATCCCTTATTTTAGAGGGTTGTTCTATTTTACAAATTATCAATCCGGATGGATCATGTGTATTCTTTTCGGTATTCAATTTTACGGAGTCTTATTTTAATTCCGCGCAATCCTTAGATTTCAATACCGTAGAGGGGGTTAACATCACAGACTTCTTAACAAAACAATCGGCTAACTATTCCAACCGAACGTCATTCATTGCTATGTATAACGCTACGATAGACGAGTCACCCGTTGTACGTTGTCAATTTTACAAAACGGCTCAATGGTTCCTTTGGATGCAGGTTGGGGATGATAGAAAAAGAAGATTATGACACCCAGTAAAAATCAAATAGCAATTTACAAGGCTTTTAACCTTACCCAGCGCGATCTTAATATTTCGGCAGTAGCTGGGTCAGGCAAAACAACAACATTATTAGAATTATTGAAATTTATTCCCGTTGATGAGAGTTCTTTATTTTTGGCGTTTAATAACTCTATTGTTGATGAGTTAAAGAAAAGGAATACGCAGCGCGATGTATTTATAAGTACGATTCATTCTTGCGGTTGGCGCGCTATACTAATGAGGTACGGTAGTAAGGTAAAAATGACTCCCGCAAAGGCTTTAATAAAGACGGAGAAAGCACTTGCGCGCTACGAGATTGACGAACGTAAACGGGGCTGGTTCCTCTACGCTATTCCTCAGATCATTGATCTTATGCGTTGTAACCTACTTCCTCCTGAGCCGGAGTCGGTAGAATGGATCGGTGAGAGATATGATTTGAATATAGAGGACATTGAGAAGAAGATGGCAGTAGAGGTTTTTGAGGCTATGAATCGCGACCGTTCTTGTTTTGATTTCATGGATATGGTTTATCAACCTGTCTATGATTCCTCTATACGGATGAGAAAATATGATTACGTATTTTGCGATGAAGCTCAGGATTTTTCTATTTGTCAGCAAGAATTCATACGTAAATGCATAAACCGTAGAGGGCGGTTGATTACCGTTGGCGATCCACGTCAAGCAATATATGGGTTTGCAGGCGCTGATGAAAACTCTTATGAAAAGTTAGCCGATTTGAACGGCAAGGCAATCCGGCTTCCGCTGTCTATATCGTACCGTTGTTCAAAAAACGTAGTCCGGGAAGCCCAAAAAATTGTTCCTCAAATTTCCTATTCCCCTACGGCAGAAGATGGCGAAGTAAAATGGGGTAGTTTAAAGGAAATAAAGGATGGAGATTGGATTCTTTGCCGTAATCTTAAACCTTTGGTAGAAGCGTACATTTGGTTGATAAAGAATAAGATCAAGTGCAAGATCAGAGGGAAAGAGATTGGAGAGGGGATTCTTGCTTTGATAAATAAAGTAGGAGGAAGTACGGTTGACGGACTTTTGAAGAACTTAGAAAGAGAGCAAGAACGTTTGATCGAAAAACTCTCCAAGAAAGGCATTAAAGAACCGGATAAGCATCCCAAGATGGAAACCCTGCTCCAAAAGATAGAAGTAATAGAATGTTTGGCTGAGGAAGTAGAGACAATAAAGGGCTTGAGGACGTTAATACAAAGCATTTTTTCGGACGAAGTACGCGGAATACTACTTTCTACTATTCATAAGGCAAAAGGCTTGGAAAATGATAAAATCTTCTTCATTTGCCCCGAACTTATCCCCAGTAGGTTTGCTACCCAAGAATGGCAAATAAAGCAAGAAAAGAATCTTTTCTACGTAGCGATAACGCGCGCCAAGAGGGATTTAACGTATGTATCAAAAGTTACATTTGATCAAGAAATTAAAACTAAAATAGAATGCAATCATGGAAAATATTAACAAAAAAGCTCTTGACGATGAGCTCAATATTGAGAAAGGAGAAGAATTGTCAAGACCGCCAAGAAAGTTTATCCCCGTCCCCAAAGTTAATAGAAGCAAAGAAAAACCTAAGAACGATGGAAAAACAAAAAGGTAGATTTTATTTAGCGCAATCGCTGGATGCTAATGGAAAGAAAGTATATCTACAAAGGTTAGTTTCTCCCAGTTCAGCAAATAATCCTCCTACAATAACGTATGTGCCGGAATTTGCTTTGAGAGGAACGAGTATGTTGGACGTTTTTCAAATGCGTCATATGATCAAACTATCTTCAGGATATATCAAAAATAAGTCTTGGAAGATCGTAATGTTTGAGATGGAGGTAGAAGTACCATCCTTTGCTAAGACTGATTTTGAGAATAACTACGTTGATCTTCTATACGAGCAAGGCATACGCAGGTTCTCTTTATCGGAGAAAGAAAAAGAGGAATATGAATCTTGGAAGAAAACCTTTAAGTTATGAAGTTATGATGGAGTACAGAAAACTGACCGTTGGCGATAAAGTAATGGTAATATCGCACGGTAAATTAGTAGGAGTATCAAAGGTTGATCTTGTCTTGAATGATACGGCATTTATAACTTATAAGGGGCTTGGATATAATACTACGATTTCTACAACCGCAAATTGTCAAGGATTCATTTGCATGATAGATCAATGGGAGTATTACCTGTATAATAAGGAGACTTGCGACCGGAGAGGTTTTGAATATAAAGAGATATAGCATAGTTTATATTGTTTGTTGTAATTTTCTATAAGTTAGATTATCTATTATCACTTTTTGTTAAGGATTGCTTGGGAAAGTAGTCCTTTTCTTTTAACAAAAGTTAAATTCCTTGGATTTCCATAAAATATTTGGGCAAAAGTTTTGTAGATATTACAAAAAGTCACTATCTTTGTAGTGTAATTAAGAAATAACAAACTAAAAATACAGAAAATTATGAAAGCAACAGTAGAAAACATGTTAGTAAACGCAAAAACAGTAGAAGTAATGGAAGAAAGAAAAACTTTAAATATCGAACTACCGCAATTCCCCTCTGCGGTAATATCAGAAGATTCCCAAAACTATTACGTAGACCTCCGTACAGGACTGGGTGAGGGAATTTATCCCAAAGACAGTTTTAGTCTCAATTCAGCAATACAAGATCAAATTAACTTATAAATAACAAAAGAATCATGAAAAAAGAACAAAGCCGTCAGTGCACTACTCCGCAAGAACTCCTACGCCGTCATCAAGCAAAAAGGAAAGAAAAACGTTTTGCCCCCTCAAAGCTTCTCTTGGAGATAATAGAGAATTGGAAAAAGAAGAAAAGACGTAGATAGTAGAGATAGAGAAATATGAGTGAAAAGGAATTAAAGGATTTACTCAAGGGCTACGATCGCACGGCAGTATTACGGAAAGACTCAAAACGCTCTTTCCGTATCTTCCTATACCGTAACTTACGGCGTATGCAGATAATGACCGCAATACAAAAAAAGGATGATTGGCGCGTAGAGGGAATATCAGAATACACGCCCATACTTCCGGATCAGCCCGTGACCGTTATCCGTCTCACGCGTCTCCGTATCGCCCCGAATACGAAGAGACTACGCCGTAGAACCCCATACGCCAAGGGAAGCGCAGATATAGAGGAAAACGAATAAAATCGTAACAAAATAAAATTGTATGGAAGAAAGAAGAAAGATACCTATACCAGAGGACGTTGTAAATGCAAGAGAATACCTAAAGTGGTATGCGTATAATTCTCATCCCCTACTTCGCAATCCCCGACAAATAGTTTCTACTGGGGAAGAAGTAAGCCTTGGACTTATGCCTCATCTTTTCGCCAAAGCCATAGAACACTTGTCTACCAAGGAACAAGAAGATCTTATGGAGATGAAAAAGAAGTGGATGTCATTGAACGCCAAAAGGTCTGCAGCAAGCGCCAAGGCTTATGGACGAGCAGGATGTCTTGGGAAGAATCAAAGGACGGATAAGGAGAGAGGATATAAGTTAAGCCCCTATGAGGAAGACATAATGGAACTTCTTGGACGTATGTTTACCGTACCAGAGGTTATGAAGATTCTTGGAGAGGAGAACGGAATATGCGTATCAGAGGATGATGTCAAAAGAGTTTTGAAGACTCATATAATAGAGATTGAACGGAGACGGGAAGAATACCGGAATAAGATAACGGACGTACGTTTGTATAACAAGAGACCTCGTTTGGACGAACTATGTTGGATGTATTCTAAAATGAAGTCCCGGTATATAGTTTTGAATTCCATAGACGCGTATAATGCAATGCTACGTACTTTGGAGCAAATCCGCAAGGAAGCAGAGGGAGACGTTTTGAATATTAACGGGGTTTTAGATATAAATATAGAAGCTACTATTCAGAATCATATACAAAAGGAAATTCTCAAGACAATAAATCTGAAAGAAATTATCTTGGGGCGCGTTGCCGCCCGTATGGGATTCGATCTAAAGAAGTTGATTGCCGGACTGCATAATTCCTACTACGCAAAGTTCGTTGATATAGGAGGTGACTATGATCCGCAAGCAGAGATGGTATACCCGTCAACTATGGCTTATGACTTTACGGCTATTGAGAAACAAAGCGGACGAGAAGTACAAGACATCAAAGCAGAGGAAGTAACGGAGGAGGAAAAGACATCCGCTCAAAGAACAAAAGAAATGTTCTTGAATAAGATTCGCCGCCAAAAGGAGGATTTGGAGCAACGTCAAGGACGTATGGATGTAGAAGCAGAAGCCTTGCGTGAACCCGTAGATGAAGAACCGTTTCAGCCCGTTAAGAGAGGTTTTGGACGCGCCAAGGATAAGATAATATTCTCCAAGCGTTCAGAAAATCAAGGCAAGGTACGTAACCGGGACTACTATACCGGAGAGAAGAAAACTAACAAAAAGAAATAGGAGGTCGTTATGAATATTGTAGCAAAAGTTTTGGAAGAAAATCCGTCAAGCGTTCTTTTGTACGTTTCGTTTTGGGTAGAAGAAAAGGAATACTTTTGGCGGTATTATATCTCTAAGCGTTCTATAAAGATTGTCAATGAAGCAACGGTACGTATTTCTCCGTTAGCATTCCAGTCGCTCAAGGACGACATAAAAAGACGTCATTCCTTTAAGCAAGTACAATACGCGTTCCGGTATGCGCCGGAGAGAGTAAGTTGGGATAAACCTTGAAAGACGATGATTGGAATATTTATTTGCGCGGTAACGGTCTATTGCTTTGGAGAAGTAAAAGGAGGTTTGCGTTGGGATAAGTTAGTACGTCCTGAGAATTTCTTATCAGAATGGCTATTTTGGTCTTTGGCGACTTCTTTGTTTTTACAAATCATATTCGATCTACAAGGTTTATAATAGAGAATTTAAGAAAGGAGAAAGGGAATATGTTTCAAGAAGAAATTTCAACAAGATTTTATAGAGTTTCCAAACATTCAGAAATAAGGGAAAATTTTAAGCAAAAAGGAGTAACGGAGGAGGATTTCAGAGACGCTCTTTATGCAAGTAATGATCGATCAAAACCGGACGATGGTATTGAAGAATTCGTACAAAGAATTTTTCACCCAACTGAGGAAAACTTACAAGAAGAAAAGGAATTGGATATATAAGCGAACGTTTTATGAAAGATGAGATTTTGACGGAATATGCTATCAAGGGAGTCGTTGCTGTATTGATCTTTGTAGCAGTTTACGTTTTCATAGCCTTTTCTGTATACTCTTGTTTAAGCGATTCAGAAAAAGAGGAAGTACAAAATATTGAGATGCAAAGATGTCACGTAACGAAATTAAGAGAGAGAGAGAGAGTCAGAATGAAAGACACGTTGGATGATCGAATATCTGCCTTGTATGAGCCGTTATTACTCCGCGCTAAGGTTCTTCTATCCGGAGACGTAGAGATGGCACGTGACGTTACAAGTTATGTTATACTCCGTATGCTTTCTAACAAGGATAAATTTGAAGACGGAACGAATCTCAACGCTTGGGGATATACGATTTTGAAGAACTCCTTTATTAATCTTCATAAGAGATACAGCAACAAAAGTTTTTTTGAGAGATAACGCGGATGAAGAAGAAAGAAGTATGTTTGAGCGTTTAGACCTTTTGACAGAAGATACGGATGATTATTCGCGATCACTGGACGTTCGGAGTGCTATTGCTTCCCTACCGGAAATATACCGCGTACCAATAAACTATTTGATTTGCGGATATAGGTATGATGAAATAGCAAATATTATGGGGATAGAAATGGGTACTCTGAAAAGTCGTATCTTTTACGCCAGAAAGAAATTAACAAAAGTTTTAACCGATTAAAATAGTATTATGAATTTTGAAGATAGTTTTATTGCCCTTGTAGCAGTCGTATTTATCATTACAATGACTCTATGCATTTTACATTTTGGCGTAACGCGTCAAAAATTTATAGATTCTTTCCGTCTTAACCGGATTACAAAAAGCCGTAGAGCAAGCAGCCTATCAGACGAAGAATTGGAAGCAAGGGTAAGAGAGATAATTTGGATGAATGATGATAGAATTATCCGCAACGGGTATGTAATAAAGATAGACGAAGAGACGAAAGGAACGCGGACGGCTTTAATAGCAATTGAACTTTATACCAGCAATCCATTTTGTTTACAAAATCCGGTATTCATTCGTACCGATATAGCTGGAATAAACTACAAGGCAGAAATACTCAATGCAAAGCGCATTCCGCGTGAGTATGAGGATATGATGAAAATAGCAAGAATACCGTTAAGAAAAACTTTTGAGTATCTATCAAAGATTGAACGCGGTGATGAAGAGGTAATGAGGGAAGTTGAACAACGTTACGTTAGATACGTACTTGAAGAAATTTTATAACCAGTTATTAAATACTCCATAACTTCTTTTTAGTTTGAAGAACTAAGTTGTTTATTTACGTGTTGCGACTTCTGGGAAGCGTCCCGGATTACTTTTTTTAATTGATAAGTCAAATAGTCGAATGGTAAACTGTGACATGGGAAAGAGTCTGGTCTGTGAAGATCGGACTTTTTTATTGTTGATTCGCCCAATATTTATAAACAAAAGTTAAATTCCTTGGTAAAAACAAAAATTTCTTGTTAAGAATTTTGTAGGATCAATAATTGTCCTTATCTTTGTACTGTTCTTAGAAAGGAACACATAACAAAGTTAGGAAATATAACAACTTAAAAAATACAGAATTATGAAAACTATCGAAAATCCAACCGCAAACGTAACTAATGAAGTAGTTAACCAGAGTATTGTAACATTGACCGATAACGAACGCGCGGTTCTTGAGGCATTATATAAGAGCGCAAAAGAAACTGGCGATAGCGGAATTGAATATATTTTAGAGAACGTTTCAGCGGAAATGAAGAAGAGCGCTAAGAGCGTTGCTGCTACTATCGGTAGTTTGTCTTTGAAGGGCATGGTTAAAACTCTTAGCGAAGAAGATGGATACTATTTCGATGGGTATATTACTGAAGAGGGCGTTAAGGCTTTAGAACAAAAAGTTGAGAAGTCCGAAAAGAAAGAAACTAAGCAAGAGAAGAAAACAGAAAAACCCGCCAAGAAAGAGACGTTTGCCGCTAAGGAAACAAAGAAAGTAGGCGATCTCCATAAGAATGGTAAATGGGTATGGACTGAATACGCCCCCGGTAAATTCGATTGGCGTACACGTCCAGAACTTAAACAACGTCCCGGCGCGAAAGCTAAAGCCGGGGAAGAATCTACGAAGAAAGGGAAGCCTGCTAAAAAGGCGGCTTCCAAGGCTTCTACCGTCAAATCTCCGGTTAAGAATACCGAAACTAATACGAGCGATGAACCTAATCAGAAACTGCTTACAATTGACGAATGGATTGCTCTTCCTAACAAGCGTTCTATCGTAGCAAAGAAGATATCAGACGCTCAAAAGGAAGCATTCAAATTGATCATGAAAGGCTACCGACTAACCTCAGATATGAAATTCTTTGAGAACGGTGAAAGTCGCAAAAGTTGTAATATAGAAAGCGTACAAGCGCTGTTTGCCCGTTACGGAATAAACTATTTGCCGGAGGGGCTTGTAAAATGAAAGTAGTCCTTTTGTACGAATTCAGAGAGATAGAGAAAACCCCGGTATATATTTTGACCGCTGTAGCAAGGCTACGAAGAAACGGTAAATTCATATCGGGAGTTTTTCATTTTCTTATTCCAGCAGTTTGGGATATGCGTGATAATGCCTATTCTCCTGACCTAAATGAAAAGATATATAGTTTGGAGGAAGAAGAATATTATTTAAGCGTCCAAGACTTCCTACGGCAAAAATACCGCGTTCCCTTTGATCGTACAAAGTTACTCAAGATAAAAGAAATTGTAAAAGAAGTATGAGTGTAATTGATTGTAATGAGGGGCAAACAGAGAAAATTCTCAAAATGTATTTCTCAAAAGAGCCCAAAATAGTCGAAGTTTCGCAAGACATTGAAGATGAAATTTATTTCATAAGTGCCAGAACAGTTCCCGGTAATTTACGTACTTTTTGTCAGTTCCGTGGAAAAGTAATGTTTGTAGAAGTATATAAGGGGAATAAACGTTATGATTTATTTCCGCAAAACTGCCCTGACAATTTGATGAAACATATTAATGATGCTTGTGTAAAGGCTATATCAAATTGGGAGATGGAAAGTGATATTTTTATTGAGGAAGAGAACGCCTTGGAACAAAACTCAATTAAGACTCCCCGAAAGATGATAGATTTGCGTACGATTATTTGCTTTATTTTAGCAATACTTTTACTCTTATCTTTATTGATAAGATAATGCGGTAGTAATATGTACGTAGTAATAAACGACCGGATATGGGATTTGAGGGATTTAAAATATATCTCTCCAGTTATCGCCATAGATCGTAATATTGTGATTACAAATCCTTGGGATACTTCCTTTACTTCTCATATAGACAAGAATACCGCCTTTAGGATTCTTAGTGCGGTAGGAGAAGAAGACAAATGGGAGCAATTGATAACCGGCATGACAAACGAAGTTTTGGGATACTTCTTTTATCTCAGATTTGAATATACGAGAGAAAGAATTCAATCTATATTATGCTCAAAACTATACGTAGACCGGGAAGTAGCCCAAGACAATTTAGACAATATATCCACTATGATAAATAGGGAATTTGATAAATTACCAAAATACATTATATAACGATGTTTGATACAGAATTTGAGCATTTCGTGTTTGATTTTTACGATCTCTTTGACGATAGGGAGAGAAAAGAGGGTGAAATGGAAATAAAGATTCTTGGTAAGAAATTTAGAACCAAGAAAGAAAAGCAGAGACTGAAAGGAATACGCGAAAGAGCAGAAGAAGTAGAATATGAAGAATTGTAAAAGAGATCGCCAAGACGGTTTTCTACTTTTGTATATAATAGTGGCGGTAATAGCAGCCGCAGTGCTTTTAGCCTTGGAAAAACCTCATACACCTCCAGCTAAGCAATACAAAAGAGAAGTAGCACGAACAGATACCTCCGTAATATACCGGACGTATGAATACCGTCTCACTTCAGTCCAAACGGATACCGTACCGCGCAAGAAACGAGTGAAGAGTACTTTGGAATTACCCCATTGAAATCAATTATAGGAAGTTACGTAAATTTTGAATTCGTAACTTCCTATTTTGTTATGTATGATATATTAAAACACCGCGAAGAGATTCGCAACCGCATACTCAAGTCGTTCGAAACGGATGACTTTGAGAAAGCCGCTGCCGCTATCGGAGAAATTCGGACGTGGGGCGGCGTAGAGTACAAGAAAGTAGATGTTGGACGCTGGGTAAAGGTGACAAACGGCAAAGAAAAGCAAGTAGCCGGATCAGGAGTAAAGAAACAAATCCGCGCCCGTCAAGAAGACATTAAGAATTCTTGGGAAAACGTACAACGCGATTTTGAAAAATCCTTAGATAATAAATTCCCTAAAGGGACGGTACAATATAACGTTTTCTTTCAGAGGGCTTGGTTGGGAGAGACGGAACGTAATGAGTTCTTGAAACGTCTACGGGAAGAACAACGTGATTTGGAGGATGAAATAAAGGAAATAGATGCCGCATCCAAAGAAGATTCCCGTCAGAAAAGAGAAAGTAAGACGGGAAAGAAAGAGTATGACGTAGAGCACGTACAAAAGTCCTTTGAAGAAGCCCGGCGAATGTTCGATGAAGTCCGTAAGCGGATACCCCGTACCGGAACAGCAAAAGAGATTATGCCGGAAGTAACGGTTGACGATTACTTCTTGGAGACTGAAACTACGTTCAAGGGAATAATGAAACGTGAGGACGGATACCGCGAAGTAAGTGAACGCTGGAAGAAGATGAAAGCCGATAAACGGTATGATTTCCATGAAAGTCCAAAGAGTTCTTCTCAATATCTCGTTGATCGGACTACGGGTGACGTATACCGATACTCAGACCATTGGGGAAAGGTAGCAAGTTGTGATTGGGATTTAGAATCCAAGAACGAGGAAAAGTGGGACATTGGAGTTTCAAACCTGAAAAACTTCCAAAGAAAGGATTCCGGCTCATGGTTTAATCCGGTATTCCGCGAAAAGATGGTAGAAGCGGCTGACGTGGTTCTTCCGCGTGTTGCTTTCTTGATGAAAGATAACGAAAAATTTTACTTAACCCCCAAAGCCAAAAAGGAAGCTCAAGCGCTTTCCCAAGAGATTCTAAAGGACTTACAATGGTCAGCAGCCTTGAGCGTAGAAGAAGTAGACAAGATAAGAAAGAAATATGAACTAATTTAAATTTTGTAAGATTATGAAAAATTTGTATGTAGATTGTAATTCACGTACCGTTCAGGTATCACGTATTGGTATAGGTTTGGACGTTTCCGCAGCCGGAGTAGTAACCAATATTCCCATTCCTCAATTCATAAGAGTTAAGGCTGTAGGCGGAGAGGCAAGAATCAAACAAAACGGTGACGCAGGTGATGGCGTACTTCTATCGGAGGGAGAGACTGAGTATTTCTTCTTAGAACGTCAACTGGAGCTTGTAAGTGGTCAAATTAACGTAATGTACTAAACGCGCTATGTTAGGACGTTTCGGAAAATTAGGAAATATTACCCCTGCATACCGCGCTTCCGGTGGCGGGGGTAAAACGTATAAGTTGTTTGATGCTTGGGATTTTTCTACTAAGAATAATGATAGCCCCAATCCAGAACAAGTGGTTGGAGAGAAAGGTCATATTCTTAATTTGAGAAATTTCGCTTTTGCTGGTTCGAGTGGGTATGGGATGTATTCGACTTCCATAAGCGAATGGAAATATTGGAGTGAATTTGACGCAGTTGATACAAATTTAACTCGTACAATAAAAAATCCCTTTGAACAATCGCATATGTTTTTTTATAAAATGGCGATAACTGAGGGTGACGTTACATATTTTCCAGCCGTTTCAGATATTCCTTTAGAAATTAGTGGTTTAGTAGAGGGTTCAGTACTTACTACATATTCTTGGAGAACTGGAAGTGATGTTAGATACACTACGAGTATAAGAGAAAATGGGAAAACTGTCTATCCTCAAAGTGACTATTATCCTTATACGGGAGAGACAAGTGGCGTTTACATTGGTATCTCCTTTTCGGTTAAAGGAGAGGGACAAGAAAACGTTCCAATAATTATTAAGTTACTTCCTGCTAATTACGAGGGTTCATTGGTATTTGACGGCTATGATGACCGCGTTGCTATTTCCTTTGCTGATACGATAGGAGTTGGAGAGGATTTTACAATATTGGCTGATTATCAACCTATTTATAACGGGAATGTTTCTGTTACGTTCCTTTGTCCGTTCTTTAGAACTAATGTAAATAATCAAACGTATGCAAGATTATTCAAGTATGCTGATCCTCTTCCAGATACGCTTTATGTAAGGAGTGTAAGAGGTTACGGATACCCTTATTCTACAAGAATACCGAATCCAAAGGTAGCCCCTCCAGACGCGGATGTAGTTTCTTATGTTACAAATAGCGGATTGGAAGATTATAAGTTCAATTTCTTGCATTTGAACGGTTTTTATCTTTTTGATGAAGAGGGCGGACAAAGCGGTGCAGCGCCAACAACTTGTGCATTCTACAAAGTAGCCCTTTATAAAGGAGTAATGACTCAAGAAGAAATGGACGAGGAAATAGCAAAGCAATTTCCCGGTTCAAAATCCGTTAGGGCGTTAACCTCAGATGACGTTGCGGAATATACGCCAAGCGATAATTTATCAGATTATCAAAAGTATATTGTCATTCCTATGGACGAACTTTATTCAAAGGATGATAATTGGTCAATTCGTATTACGAACGTAGCGCGGACGGAAGCCGTAGTACATCTTGAAGAATATGATCGCTGGTATCCTCCGATCTATCGTACCGTTTCAGAGGGTGAACAAGAAAGAGTTTACATTCATCCCGTTATAACCGGACGAGAATTAAAGGATTTACTTGAAACTCCAGAATGGAAGTCTGATGTAGAAGCGATTTAATTGGTATGATTCCCATATTAGATATGGAATAAGTTAAAAAGTCATAATTTCCCAAAGATTTTATGACTTTTATTTTGTCCGTATTTACAAAACCTCTACCTTTGTACTCATAATCGAAAAACAAATTGTAAAACTAAAATACAGAAAATTATGAAAGCAACAGTAGAACTTACAAAACAAGAAATTATCACTTGTATTACAAGCATTAATAGAAATAGAGATATTGATCAAGAAACAGCAGTTTTGTTGACAAATCAATTTCGCAAGGCTTTAGGTTGTCCAATAGATTTGAAGTATGATAAGTCTTGGGAAAACGTAGCAAAAAATCTCATGGAATATATCCAATATTTCTACTTGCGCAAGAGTTTATATGACAAAGAATTCCCTCAAGAACACGTTGACCGTATAAAGACGGCTGCTGAAAAATTCTTCTCGTCTAATCCAGAATACCTCGATGAGACGTGTCTCGAAGAACTGGGATACGGGAGTGAGAAAGATTTAGAAAAATACAGAACCCTTAAAGACTTTAAAGAACTTGGAGACGCGTTAACGGAATATTTCTTAGAGGTAAAATAAATATGAATATTTTAGAAATAATCAATGGACGGTTTGGGAACAAGGTTCTCCGCCGTCCTTACCGGGGGATTTGGAAAACGTTTGTTTTAGTTCTTATATTCTTTGCCGCTTTATATCCGTTCATACGTATTATGAGTTGGATAACGGATTTTTGTAATTACGTATTTTATTAGGAAAATAAGACAACAACGCAAATAAAAGGATACGGCAAATCACCGTATCCTTTTTAAGAGTTATTAATCAAAAATAAGGAGAGAAAATTATGACACAATCAGAAACTATTTTGACGGTATTTTGTTTCTTAACAATATACTTTGCCGTCTGCTGGCCAATCGGATTCTTAGCAGATCAAAGAGGTAGAAATTTTTTAGGTTGGACTATATTGAGTATGATCTTCAGTCCCATAATAGGGTACATACTTATATTAGCTTTTGGAGAAACGGAAGAGAAGCGTGAGGCAAGAATCCGGAAAGAAGCAAGAATTTGGTTTGAGGAAGAACAAAAAGCAAAATCATGAACGTAGAAACCGCACAAAGAGTCATAAAGAGAATATCTTGGGCAATAACAAAAGAAGAACGCTTTCTCAATCTCGTATCAAGGGCAATGAATATGCCTCCCAAGGAACGGGAAAGAATACTGAAAGACGCTCTTTGGGTAGACGGAACTATACCCGGTCAAGTTCAGTACGCGATACGTAAACGGGAGAAGTTAGTAAACGCGAGAGATAGACTGACGAAACGTTACTGTAGCAATGCTGTAAACCACAATGGAAGTGACTTTCATAGTTCTAAGGTAGGGATTTATTCTAATGAAAAGATCAATGCTTATGAGTCACGCAATTCTGAACGTGTAACTTTCATAGATTTGTTTGCGGGAATAGGAGGTTTTCATCAGTCTCTGCATTCTCTTGGAGCTAAATGTGTATTTGCGAGTGAAATTGATAAGAACGCCCGAATAACCTATGAACATAATTACAAAGATATTTCTCCAAACTTATTTGAGAATGATTATAAGTTATTCAATTCCGACATAACAAAACAGAATCTTTCAGAAATACCGGACTTTGATATACTTTGTGCAGGATTCCCTTGTCAACCTTTTTCTATTGCCGGAAAAAGAAAGGGATTTGATGATACAAGAGGGACTTTGTTTTTCAATATCGCCAGCATAGTTAAGGAAAAGGTACAAAACACCAAGGCGCCAAGCGTTCTTTTCTTAGAAAACGTAAAAGGATTAAAGAATCACGATAAAGGAGAGACTTTGAAAGTCATATTGGAGACTCTTTCTGAATTGGGATATTCTTATAGATATGAAGTTTTGAATGCTAAGAATTTTGGAGTTCCTCAAAATCGTGAACGCTTGTTTATAATAGCTTGGTATAATAAGACAATACATATCAAAGATTTTAATTTCCCCTACGGATTAAGACCGGATGGAACGCATATTTATGATCCTCAAAAGGTACAAGAAGAAAAAATCAAAACAAAACTTTCGGATATATTCGAGCCAGAATCAATAACTGACCGTTACACTATTAGTGATGTTGCTCTACGTGGTCATCAAAGAAGAAAGAAAAGGAGTGAGAAGAAAGGCAATGGTTTTGGGTATTCACTTTGGGATAGAGATAGTGAATATTGTTCAACTCTTTTAGCAAGATACTATAAAGATGCGAAAGAAATACTAATTTATCAAGCCGACAAAGGAAAGAACCCAAGGAAGTTAACTCCAGTAGAAGCCGGACGGTTACAAGGATATTTCATAGAGGGAAACGGCTGGATGAATAAGAAGTCAAAAGATAGATATAAGGACAATATGGAGTTTAAAATAGCAGTTTCAAATACCGAATCCTACAAGCAATTTGGTAACAGCGTAGCTATCCCAGTAATAAAAGCTATATCAAAGGAAATTTACCGTCAAATTCTCAAAAAGTAAATTGCCCAAAAGAGACTTTTGTTTCTCTTTTGAGTCCCCGTAGGGGACGTTTTCTCTTATTTTAGAGTTCTTAGTATTACCCTATAATACTTTGAATAGAGAAACTAAGAAAAGAATTTGATAGATTTTCTTTGCTACTTTCTTTGATCTATAAAGGGGGAAAGAGTGTTCAAGGTTACTTCAGTTATTAACTATCAAAATTTCGATAACAGTATGAAAATTGTAAAAGCGATAGCAAAAAGGATTCTGAGAGAAGAATTAAGAATCCAAAGAGAAATTAATCAAGAGTTATGTCAGAATCTCAAAGAAGCAAATAAAAGTATTAAGTATTACAGAGTAAAATACGAGTATTACAAAAACAAACAAAAGTTAAATACTGCTTCTCAAGAGATTGCAGATATTATCAGTCAATATCCAAGCGTACAAATTTACTACAATATGGTAGCAAAAGAACTTGGATGCAAAGTAGAAGAAATAGCATATCTTTCCGTTCATCCGGATTGGAAAGAAACCGATGAAGAGGGTTGGAGGTATAAATCATTCTTTCCAAGGGATTCTACTTTGGAAGTAACAATGATTCATCCAAATTATTCCACTTGTGATTTTTGTATTGGTACAGTAGTTAGGATTATTTACAATGGAACTACGTTTATCGCTGAAAGAAATAATTCTCCTTGTATAATTTACGCTAATACAAAAAACGTATAGTCATGGTAAAGGTTCGTTTAAGTCAAATCAAGGAAGAATCCAGTAAACCCGTTAGGATTCGTAGAGAAAACGTCAGCAAGGTCAAAAGAACCACTAATGATGACGATTTTTATGACGAGGACTACGAGGATGAAGATCAGAAGCCGGAAGAGGATATGAAAGCCCGGCTTTCAAAGACAATACTCCATTTCAAATCAGAGGGAATAACTATGACGGCTTGGGACTTAAGTACCATAGAGCCGGAAATGAGGTTTGTAGAAAGTCCGAGACCGCACTGGGAATACGGCATAGTTATAAATAAAGGCTTGACGCCGGGGCAGTTTATCCAGAAAACCGATTTGTACATTTGGTATCGGAACGAGGAAATGCGGGATAGGAAAATGAAGCATCTTCTGGAAGTCCTTAAGGAAAATGGCATGAATATCATAGAGATATAGAAAAATTCAAATATAAGTATGTTTGAAATTATGTTTAACTAAAATTTTTGTAAAAATGAAAAAAGATGAACTTGTAAAAGAGATCGCCAAAAAAACTGGATTATCTCAAACGGATGTTAATGCCGTTATCACAACCATGCAGCCCATTATCGCGGAAGCCGTTATTGAGCGTGGAGAAGAACTTCAATTGCTTGACTTGGGTAAATTCAAACGTCAAGTACGTGCTGCTCACACCGGACGTAATCCGATGACCGGAGAAGCCCTTGAGGTGCCAGAAACTCATACAATGATTTTCAAGGCGGCTTACAAACTGAGAAAAGTAATCGAGACTAAGAAACCAGCTGCTAAGAAAGCTAAAAAGTAAGAATTACAAAACAGAAAGTAAATTTTATATTATTAATCATTTCGTTTCAAAGAATAAGAGAGGTTTTAACATTGCTTATTGCCTCTCTTTTTCTTTCTCCCAAAGTTTATAAATCTATATAAAACTTATGGTATGAAAGCAATTTTAAATGAATCGAGTTTCCCAAAATTCCTTGTAGTTAACGAACTACCGGAAAAGTCCTCAACCAATAAATACCTACCGCGTCCTTGGAAGAAAGGTGAATTGGTAAAAGTAGCCCCCTTTTCAGATCAAAAACGTAACGGCAGGTACGATGACCGTTTTAAGTTTGCTACTTCTCCATCCCCAACGGAATTTCGAAAAAGGTTTGTAAAAATAATCCGAAAGGATGATAATGGAGAATGGAGTTTAACTCACATAGCAGGTTGGGAAATATTTAACCCTTTAACAAAAAAGAAGAAATGATATCAAAAAGAATAGGTTCTCATAACTCTTTGAGTTACATTAAACCTCAGTGGTGGTTTAGAATATTGAATTGGACCGCCCGTTGTCAATCTTTAAGTATAAAAGAGCAATACGAGAAAGGGGTACGTTTATTTGATATCCGGCTGAAGTGGTCTAAAGAACGCCAAGACTGGGTAAGTGGACACGGCATTGCTACTTATGATATTGACGTTTGGGAAATTATAAGCTATTTGAATTATGTCGGAGGATGTACGATAAGGATTATTCTTGAAAAAGGAGACGAGGATAGATTCATAAGTGACGTTAAGGATATGCTTGCTTTATTTTTGGACGTTGAATTCATATGCGGTCGCAAAAAGAAAGGTTGGGTTAAACTTCTCCCCGAACTTCCCGAACCGGAATTGAATCATTTCTATTGGACTCATGACCGTTGGTGGAAAATACCGTTTCCCAGAGTTTATGCTAAAAGACATAACGCGGAGAATTTCGAGAAAGCAAACGATGAACGTTGGTCATTATTCGATTTTGTATGATAACTTCTAACTATTTAGTACACGATTGCGAGACGGGCGGATTGGACGCGGATAAAAACCCAATAACTCAATACGCTTGTATCATTTTAGACGGTCGGACGCTTAAGGAACTTGACCGTTATGAAACCTTTGTAAAGCCTTATGGGGATTTAAAGATAGACGAGGTAGCATTGAAAAAGACTATGGTAACCATGTCTGATATAAAGCGCGGTGTTCCGGTAAAGGAATTTGTAAAAACGGTCGTTTCCCTATATAAGCAATACCAAAGCAATGCAAAGTATAAGGAAGCTCAACGGCTTATCTCAGTAGGTCATAATATACCGTTTGATCATAACTTCTTGAATTACGCTTTTGATTTCTGCGATGCGGGAGATATATGGCAATACATTCATCCCAACTTCATAGACACACTGCCTTTGACGAAATTAGCATTCGGAATAAACGGAGATGAAAAGATACGACTTTCAGATGCGGTGCGCTATACAAAGCTAAAAATCACGGACGCTCACGGAGCAATGAATGACGTAGAAGCGAACGCGGACTATTTGCGTTGGATTATGAAGCGTCTACGATCTAAAAAGGGCGTTGGGACGGACGCGGAAGAGAAAGAACGCGCTAAAGGTCAGGAATTCTTTGAGTTTAAATGCGCTGGGAAGTCTCCAAAATAATATTTCCCAAAGTTTATAAAGAAAAATTGTAAAACAAATTGTAAAACAAATTGTAAAAATTATGAAACGCGAAGAAGAGATCAAGACAAGTTTAGAACTTGCTTTAGAAGAAATTTTGAGATTTGATAGAATGAATGTTTGGATATCGGTTAGAGAGCGTCCAATAACTAAGATTCTTGAGGAATCGGGTTCAACTAAAAACTATTCTCCATTTGTTCTTAAGGCACTTAGTAAAGTAGGTTTGGTTGAAGTAGACGGTAGAAATAGTCATCAAAGATACAAGATAAAATCTCAAGTCATTCCAGACATAAAATTCTTGACAGATACTATCTATAATGACTACAACGAAAGATATACAAAATATCAAAATAATCGCTACCTAAAAATGAAAGAGTTGAAAGCAGAGATTAATGAATTTGATAAATATCCTCCGTCACCAAAGTCTGATTTAACTCCAAAGCGTACATATTCGCGCAAAGATGCGCAACAAGACCTCGAATTCTCTCCAGCTGTTAAAGTGAAACGTCAAGTAGTCATACCTACTTTGGGTGATATGAGATTTGCATTGAAAGACGGAGGAATTGTTGAGGGTAAAATAGTCTCCTTGCATTATGCAGATGATAGGAAGTCGATTTTGTATAACTTGGAGATAGTTAACTCAAAATGGCAATCCATATACAAAGATTTAGAAAACTCTGAAACGCCCGCCATCCCTGAAAAGTATTGCGTAATGATTGATTTGGGAGTTAAAGACCTATTTGAGACTCCTATGGAAGTTGCCGAGTACTTAACGCGTCACACTTTGAAATACATTAAGAGATAAAACAAGTATGAATATCAAATAAAATTGTAATTATTATGTCAGAATTGGAAAACAAAACGGAAGAAGCGCCAAAGCGAAAGAGACTCACAAAAGAGGAACGCGAAGCCGCCATTGCAAATGGTACGTTAAAACCTCGTCCGAGACGTACTAAGAAAACTGAAGACGGGGAGGACAAACAAGAAGTGAAAGAACTTACTGCGTCAACCGATCAATCAAAGGAAGAACACGACAATAGAACGGTATGTTTACCAGAAGAACAAAGCGTATTTATTATGGCTTGTTTACATCCGTCCACTTCTCAGAAAACAATCGAGATTGCCAAGAATAATGGTCTTGAAGTAGTTATTTTGGAAGATCAGGTAATCAAAGATTATCTTGATCTCAAAAGAGACGGAGATAATACCAAAAAGACAATAGGAGATTTCTTGAGCAATTCTTCTAACCGTCTTAAGGCTGAGGAATCTTGTAAGAAACTTTTCACGATCATTGAGGGTAGACGAATAGAGGATTCAGAGAACTACATTTGCAATCTTTCTACCGTAGTTCGTTCTACGAATCTTAACTACAATAAAGCAAAAGAACTTTTGATACTTTTACATACCTTTGGACTTATACAATATACTAAGGGAACGCACGAATTCAAATTCACCTTTAGTAAAGACCTGCGTAGAAATACGATTTTGGAAGAAATAAAAGGCATGCTAAAAGTCCTTAATCAAGATATTCAGCGTATGAAAGTCGCTATTGATACGGACGATGAATTGAAAAAGGAGGAAAAAGATGAAATGTACAAAATGCTCATGCGTAGAATTGACGAAACAATTGAGTATTAAGTTTCATACAAAGTAAAAAGATCAATATACCTTGCCTAATTATACGGGCAAGGTTTTTGTGTTTTTAGAAAGGAGATAAGACATTATGCCTATTTCAGAAAACGGAGGATTAATTTTACAAACCCCAATGCACAGATTGCAGTGCTTAAACATTGTTGATGAAATAATAGAGGGTTTGGACGAAAGAGGAATAAATGAATTGCTTTTAGGATCAGAGGGTGATTTAGATTTCGTTATTGATAACTTAGTTCGGGATACGTTTGAAGTGATGTATACGGGCAAAACTGACGTGGATTTTGCGCCTAAATATACTGAGCGACTATCGGAGTCTATTGAAGAGACTTTAAGAACTCATAATTTGACGTATTTCATTACTTCAGTTTTACCGGATTTTCAACTCAGTTGGCATCATCTCGAATGGTGCGATCTCGTATACAGACATAAGAAACTTTGCATAGAAGCGGCACGTGACCACGGAAAGTGCGAGGCAGTAGGCACTCCAGTTTTAATGTTTGATGGACGAATAAAGAAAGTCGAAGAAATTAAAGTCGGAGATTTGCTAATGGGGGTAGATTCTACTCCACGTAAAGTTACTGCCGTTCATAGAGGTTGGGATGATCATATGTACAGAATTGATCAAAGCAAAGGAGATAGCTATACAGTTAACAGTCGTCACATAAATACTTGCATAAGAATAGACAAAAGAGGTAGTTGTTTGGAAGATCATGAAAAGCATATTGTAGATATTGATATGCCAACTCTTTTGTCTTATTCTCAGGATTTCATAAATAAAAATATAAGGACTTTTAAAGTTTCGTGGGAATTTCCGTATAAGAAAGTAAAGGTTGATCCATATTTTTTAGGATTGTGGTTAGGAGATGGAAGATCAAATAAACCCATGATAATAAATAAAGATAAGGAAGTTATAGATTTTTTGAAAGAATATTCTGAGAGTTTAGGTTTATATTGTAGGAGTTATAAAGACATTGATCATTATTTAGTAGAACGCGGAGGATTTGGAAGTAAGGATAAAAATAAAAATTGTCTTTACTATATGATGGATTATTATAATTTATTTGATAATAAACATATACCGGATGATTATTTATATAATTCAAAGGACATTAGAATCAAGTTATTAGCAGGATTATTAGATTCAGATGGGACATCATGTTGTAATTCTTACAGTTTCAGCAATTTCAATAAACGACTTCTTAAAGATGTACATAAACTTTGCAATAGTTTGGGGTTCAGAACTGTTTTAGACACAAAGTCCCTTTGCGTAAGGATTTCGGGAAAGATTGACGAAATTCCAGTGAAGATCGAAAGAAAGAAAATAAAATATGATTGGAAAAATAAACAAAATACAAAAGATTGGGGTACGATTGACGGAATAACGCCAAGCGTTGTTTCTTCTATAAAGATTACTGACGTAGGACGTGGAGAGTATGTTTCAATAACTACGGACGGTGACCATAGATTTTTGTTAGGAGACGGAACAGTTACTCATAATTCTTACTTTTTCTCCAACGCATACGCCGCTTGGAAATTATATGGATATTCTAAACCCCGTGGAAGTCATTTTTCTGCCCGTCCAACGCGTTCGAATTCCAATCGTGGGTATCTATTCTCTTTCTCACTTCAGCAGTCGGTAGACCTCATGGAAATACTTAAGGGTACGATTGAGGGGAATGATGTATTGAGAGAGCGTCTTTTCCCAGATACGCGAGCCGTTGGAGCGTGGGCGAGTACGAATATAGTATGTAAGAACGGTGCGAGGTTGACGTGTAAGGGTTTTGGAAGCTCTGTACGTGGTGCTCACCCGTTCTGGATAGTAGTAGATGATGGACTGAAAGATAACGTCATATACAGTCAATTACAAAGGCAGAAGAGCATTGACTATTTTCATTCCGTAATCATGAACATGCTCGTACCCGGTGGTCAAATCGTAGTAGTGGGAACGCCGTTCCACGCAAGCGATCTTTACGGAGACTTGAAAACTAAGAAAGGTTGGTTTGTTATTGAATATCCGGCTATCTTCCCAGACGGGCGAATACTTTGGCCGCACCGTTGGAGTTTCTTCGATCTTCTGGATAAGAGAGCTACGCAAGGAAATATCATTTTCAGCCGGGAGAACCTTTGTAGACCTATTACGAATGAAGCGTCTATCTTCCCGTTAAAGGTTTTGGAACGTTCCTTGGTACGTATGGAAAATTACGTATTGGTGAGAAATAGGGATGATTTTCCGATTAAGTTTAATAAAGTAGTAGTGGGTTGTGACTTTGCTATATCGGCAAACGTAGGAAGTGACTATACCGTATTTACGACTTGGGGAGTGGATGATGAGACCGGAGAACGCTGGTTATTGAACTTCCATCGTCAAAAGGGTATGACTTATAATGAACAAATACAGATGTTAAGAGGGATTAATGCAAGGTTTAGACCAGATTCTATGATATTGGAGCAGAACACTTTCCAGCAGATATTTGTCCAAGAAGCAGATCGTCAAGGACTCCCAGTTGTAGGGCATACTACGGGAATAGATAAGTACGATCTCAAGAACGGCTGGCCCGGTTTATCTGCCGATTTCGAAAGAGGCAAAATACATATACCCGTAGGAGATGATTATTCACGTAATGTTAAAGATTTAATTTTTTCTGATTTAGGTTCGGTAGCATTTACGGATAAAGGATTGCAGAGCGTAGGAGACCACGATGATATATCATCCAGTTTTTGGTTAGCTAAATTAGGGGCAAATCTCATAACTACGGGATTTAAATATGCCTTTCTCTAAGTCAATCGCCAACCCAAGCATTTAGTAGTTAAATATTACAATGAATTATGAAACCAATAGGATTTGTTTATTTAACTACTAATATTATCAACGGTAAGATATACATTGGTCAACATATTTTATCGGGTAATAAGAAATGGAACGCTACGTATTTAGGAAGCGGAACATTAATGGAGAAAGCTATCAAGAAGTATGGGAGAGAAAATTTCAAACGTAAGATATTAAAAGTTTGTTTTAACATAAATCAATTGAATGGATACGAAACCTATTACACGTTAAAGTATAACCCAAAACTTGATCGTAAAATAGGATATAATCAAATAATTGGTCCAAGCAAAGTCTGCGGAAATAAAAACCCTACTAATTATCCGAGCATAAGAAAGAAAATGATTGAAGTAAATAGAAAAACTACATCCGATCCAGAGTACAGGAAACGTCAGTCAGAGATTATGAAAGAGTATTACAAAACTCATAAACCAACTTTTCTTGGAAGAAAGCATTCTGAAGAAAGCAAAAAAAAGATGAGATTAAAGGCTTTAGGCAGACCTGCTCCAAATAAAGGAAAGCCCATGTCAGAAGAGCAAAAAATAAAACAATCTATTGCTATGAAAGGTAAATTTTCAAGAGAAAATAATCCTAATTTTGGAAGAAAGCATTCTGAAGAAAGCAAAAAAAAAGATGTCTGAAATTAAGAAGAAACAATACAAGGGACGAAAATGGATAAATGACGGGGAGCAGGAGAAATTTGTAAATATTGATAATGGTATTCCTCAAGGTTATTTATTAGGAAGATTAAGAAAAGCATAAAGGGTGTATAATATGGAATTTATTTCGGTTGAGTTTTAGGAATAAGACGAATACTTCAATTGCCACTGAACATTGCCATTAGCGTCAGTAACACATTGAACCTTAACTTTCATCTTTTCACGTTAATTATTCCGTATTTATACGCCCTTAATAAAAGGAAATGTTATGACAAAAGAACAAATTTTGGATGAATTACATCAGATAGCACAAGAACTGAATTTATCATTCGATAACGATGAAGTTCTAACACAGTGGTGTAGACGTAATAAATCCATTGTACCCAAAGATATAATGGATGAAATATTCTCTATCTATACCAGCAAAGGAAGAGAATGCAAAAAGGTTAGTGCAATAATTGACGATAACGGTCATGTTACTCACGTAAAAACAGAATATGACGATAATTATAGACTGTTATAAAGTGTATCATTAATTAACAATTGTAAAAATGGAAAAGAAGAAAAAATTAGTAGTAAGTTTACATTTTACTCCAAAAGATCAAGATGTAAAGAAGTTAGTAGGAGAATTTGAAACAGCCTTAAAAAAATACATTGACGATCTCTCAGAGGATACGACAATTGAATTACATCATTGTTTCTTGCCGGAGGAAGAAGTTATTGAAAATGATTTTGATAATTCTATTCACGAAGCGTTCCACGATCTTTACGATCATATCGAAATGGAACAAAACGGCTGGAATCCGGGATTGGAGAAAAACGGTGAGTTGGATTTTTATCGGGAACACATGTTTGATTATATCAAGCAAAATGACGGTATCTCAGTATTTCTTGGAGAGATTAAAGGCGGAGTGGAGACGGAATTGCAGATGGCTATCAAACGTGATATACCCGTATTCATGATTGACGAAAATTCCGGAGAACTCACAAAACAACATTTTGTTAAAAAATCTATTGGCGTAAAAGAGTTGGCAAAATTGATTCGAGAACGGAATTTATCAGAATCCGAATTTCGGAGTTTTGCTGAGAATATCGCCAAAGATTTAGGAGGAGATATTGAAAAGTTAACCGATTTGTTATACCGTCCCACGGTCGATCAGTTTAATCAAATTTTCGTTGAAGACTTTTACGAATTCCGTAAAACGGTTAAGATTAAAATCATTGTTAAGGAGGGTGGAGAATTGCCCGTTTACGCTACAAGTCAGAGTTCTGGAGCGGATATAAAGGCTGCTGAGGATTTTTCATTAGAACCGGGAGAACGGCGCATGATTCATACAGGACTTTACATGCAACTGCCGGAGAACGTTGAAGTACAGTGTCGTCCTCGTAGCGGTTTGGCTTTGAAGAAAGGCGTTACTTGCCTTAACGCACCGGGTACGATTGATGCTGACTATCGTGGGGAATGTAACGTAATTTTGATAAATCATGGTAGTGAAAAGGTATTCTTTGAGAAAGGAGAGAGAATTGCTCAATTTGTATTTGTTGAAAACGTTGTTAAGGCGGATTTTGAATTAGTAAATGAGTTTGACGATGTGACGGAACGCGGTGACGGAGGTTTTGGTCACACGGGAATGAAGTAAGGAAGAAGATATGAAAGACTTTGCGAAAATGAAGCCGTTGAGTAAAAATCAACTTGACGATCTTACAGATGGTTTGGTAAATGCTATGCGTTATTCTGACCCAAACGTTGAATATCCGGAATATACGGGCGTAAAGCCGGACGATGGAGTACCAGCGGAATGGTTCTATGGTATTCATAATGGCGTAACGGATTTTTCAGAACTTACGGCAATAAATATGTACGTCACCCAAGAAGCTACGTTTGAGGATGTAGGCGAACTTATGTTGGGTATCGGTATGACTGAAATGAAGCACTACGATAAACTTTCAGATTTCATACGGAAGTTAGGCGGCAAGATAGATCAACGTTGGAATAACTCATCCGTTGCCGTAGGCGGTAGCGTAGAGGAAGCCTTGAAGATTGCTATTGAATCGGAAGAAAAGACTATCAAAGTCTATGAGTCTATTCAAAATAAGATTACCGAAGCCGCCAACGGTACATTTACCCGCACTATGAAAGTAGCAATGCAGTTAACTTCAAAACTCTTGGCGGATGAAAAGGTTCACTTGAATCTTCTTTCAGAACGTTTAGCAATGCTTACAAAAGATGAACAAGATTGAGAATTTCCTTTTAGGCATTCTTCGGACGGTAGACGGGATGAAAGACGGCATTATATCTTACTGTTATAAGGATAGTGATATGAAATGCTATTGTATTTGCCTAAATTGCTACGATCTATATACGAGTGATAAAAGGTTTAAGGCTCTTTCTGAAGCATGGCATAAGGCTGCGAATTCTTTGGGAATAAAGATTGCTTTCTTTTATTGTACGGCTATTGAAGAAAAATTAGCAAAGTTATTAGAACAAGATAATTTATTGTTCCATTTGATAAAATAATTTGATGTGTTAGTCTTGTTATTTTGTTCTATTAGTTAAGGATTGCTTGGGAAAGTAGTCCTTTTCTTTTAACAAAAGTTAAATTCCTTGG
>OWJC01000070.1_pt1 | contig 80853 bp, 84 predicted proteins | sample 1732731 | NCBI WGS metagenome assembly OWJC01 (sample SAMN05065747, study PRJEB22554) | human gut metagenome | biome: ENVO:2100002; feature: ENVO:00000062; material: ENVO:00002003 | host: Homo sapiens | place: USA
CGGCAATTGTGCACCGGTGCCTGATGCGACGCTGGCGCGTCTTATCATGCCTACAAACCTGTGCCGGATCGGTGGGCTGGATAAGGCGTTCACACCGCATCCGGCAATTGTGCGCAGATGCCTGATGCGACGCTGACGCGTCTTATCATGCCTACAAACTTGTGCCGGATCGGTAGGCCGGATAAGGCGTTCACGCCGCATCCGGCAATTGTGCACCGATGCCGGATTCGCCCCAAAGGCCATCAACTCAACGCCCCCATAATCTTCAACTCCAGCTCATCCGGCACTTCGTTATACGACAGCACATGCAGACCCGGCGCAAACAACCTTGCATAACGCGCCAGCAAAGGACGCAGCTGCGGCGGCACCAGCAGCACAGGGGCTTTCCCCGCTGCTTTCATCTGCTCCTTCACCTGCGGCATCGTACTCTGGAACTGGTTGAGCATATTCGGGTCAACCGGCACGCTGTCGAGCATCACTTTGCCGGCCTGTTGCGCCTGATTCACCACATTGGTCAGCAGATTTTCCAGCTCATTATTCAGCGTATACACCGTCAGCTCCTGTTTGCGAACGAACGGATGGGTAATGCTGCGCCGCAGCGCCAGGCGCACATCGGCCGCCAGCAGAATATGATCTTTGGTCAATGTGCTACTGGCGACCAGCACAGTGGCGATGGTGACGATATCGCGCAGGGAAACGCCTTCGGTCAGTAATGCACGGTACACTTTCAGCAACTGGCTGTAATTGAGCGCTGCGCTCAAATCTTCCGCCAGTCGCGGTGCCATCGACGACAAACGATTATGCAACTGCGTAATATCGTCATAGTTAAATAAATCAGGAATATAGCTGCGCACAATCTTATTCACATGGGTGGCAATCACGCTGGCGCTGTCGATCACCTGATACCCCATATTCAGCGCCTTCGCTTTCTGCGCGGGCTGGATCCAGGTCACCGGCATCCCGTACGCCGGGTCGTTCCCCAGCACGCCGTCAATCTCGCCGTAGGTTTCGCTGGAGGGCAGGGCCATCAGTTTATCCGCCGGAATATCCGCTTCATCAGCCTTAATGCCATTGATGAAAATGGCGTACTGGCTGGGCTTGAGGCGGAAGTTTTCCCGAATACGGATCTCCGGCAGCAGCACGCCGTTGCCGTCGGAAATCACCTGCCGCACGCCGCGAATCCGCTGGGTGAGCGGGTTACCTTGGGCTTTATCGACTAGCGCCACCAGCTTGTAGCCGAGGCTTAAGCTGATGGGCTCGATCAGCGGAATGGTTTCCCAACTGACCTGTTGCTCGCTGGTTTCGGTGATGGTTCGGGTCAGCGTTTCGAGGCTTTTCTCCTCCGCCTCCGCCGCCTGCGGGCGTTTGCTCATCCGCCAGCCGGTAAAGCCAAGCAGGGCGCTGAACAGCAAAAATGGCAGATGCGGCATCCCCGGCACCACCGCCAGCACAAACATGATCCCGGTGGCGGTGTAGAGCACCGACGGGCTTGCCAGCAGCTGGTGGCGCACGTCATGGGCGATATCGCCGTTGTCGCTGACGCGGGTGACGATAATTGCCGCTGCGGTGGAGAGCAGCAGGGACGGGATCTGCGCCACCAGCCCGTCGCCGATGGTCATCAGCACATACTGCTGGAAGGCGGCGTCGGCGCTCAGGTTGTATTTGAAGATGCCGATACAGACGCCGCCGATCAGGTTGATCGCCAGAATCATCATCCCGGCGATGGCGTCCCCGCGCACAAACTTCGATGCCCCGTCCATCGCGCCGTAGAAATCGGCCTCGCTGGCAACATCTTTACGCCGGGTTTGCGCCTGCGCCTGGTTGATCAACCCAGCGTTAAGATCGGCGTCAATCGCCATCTGTTTACCGGGCATCGCGTCTAAGGTAAAGCGGGCAGAAACCTCGGAAATACGCTCGGCCCCTTTGGTGACGACGATAAAGTTGATGATCATCAGGATGATAAACACCACAAAGCCGACGACAAAGTTGCCGCCAATCACCACCTGACCAAATGACTCAATTACCTTACCCGCCGCGCCCGCGCCGAGATGCCCGTGCAGCAACACCACGCGCGTAGAAGCAACGTTGAGCGTCAGGCGCATTAAGGTGGTGATCAGCAAAATGGTCGGGAACAGGCTGAATTCCAGCGGCCTTTTCGCTGACACCGCCACCAGCAGTACCATCACCGCCAGCACAATGTTGAAGGTGAACAGAATATCCAGCAGCGCAGGCGGCAGCGGCAAAATAACCATCGCCAGAATACACAGGATCACCAGCGGCACGCCGAGATTGCCGCCGCGCAGTAGCGCGAGGAACGATTTAGTTGTTTTCGCCATCCAGTTTAAGCACCTCTTTGGGAATGGAAATATGTCTGTTCAGGGCCGGGCGCGGCTGTGCACCATCGCGCCAGTGTTTCATTTGCAGGACGTAGGTCAGAACGTGGGCGATAGCCCGGTAAAGCTGAAAAGGAATTTGCTGATTCACCTGAGTGGTGTAGTAAACCGAGCGCGCCAGCCGCGGGAACTCGACCACTTCCACCTGACTTTCAGCAGCGACCTGGCGAATATAGAGGGCGATTTCATCGGTGCCTTTCGCCACCACAAACGGCGCGGCGGCACGCGACTGGTCATACTGCAACGCCACGGCGTAGTGGGTCGGGTTGGTGATCACCACGTTGGCCTTTGGCACCACTTTGCGAATTTGCCCCATCGCCAGTTGCCGTTGCAGCCGCCGCACGCGCGCCTTCACTTCCGGCTTGCCTTCCTGATTTTTGTACTCTTCTTTCAGTTCTTGTTTGGTCATCTTCAGCCCTTTGGTGAACAGGGCTTTCGCCAGCGGCACGTCGAGAAGCGCAAAGAAAATAAACAGGATGACAAAGTTGCGCATCACGCTGGCGTAGAGCGACAAACCGTCATTCATCGCCAGTTTGAACGGCAGCGCCTGCAGGCCGAGAAAGGCGGCAAAGTTATTGCGCAGGCTTACCCACAGCATCACCAGCACCACGGCAGACTTCACCGTCATCTTTCCCGTTTCCGCCAGATGTTCACTGGAAAACAGCCGCCTAATCCCTTTTAACGGACTGATTTTGCTGAAATCCGGGAGGATTTTTTTCGGCAGAAACAGCCAGCCGCCGGGCACCAGTGAGGAGAGCAGCGCGGCGGCGGGCATTGGCAGCAAGGTAAGAATAAACTTGCCGAGAATTAACAGGTGATGGCGCAGAAACTGGCCGATAGCGTCCGGGTTATTAATCTCCTGCGCGTACTGATGCACGCTGATAAAACTCTCGCGCACAAAATCGGCATACCACGGGAAGCTGCTGGAGATCACCACAAACGCCGCAAACAGGCTCGCCGCCAGCCCCATATCCTTCGAGCGCGGCAGTTGCCCCTCTTCACGCGCTTTACGCAGCTTTTGCGCCGAGGGTTTCTCTGTTTTTTCTTCGCTGCTGCTATCCGCCATAGTGACCTTTCAGCGCGTCGAGTTGTTGCAGGACAAAATTCGCCAGATGCAGATAGTGATCCGGCAGGTTGTAAAGCAGGGTGGCAAAGCAGACCAGCCCCACCAGCATGTTGATGGGAAAGCCGAGCGAAAAGAGGTTCAGCGGCGGCGCAATGCGGTTAAGCAGGCCAAAGCAGCCCTGCACAATCAGCATGATAAAAGTGGTCGGCAGCGCCAGCAGCGATGCGGACGCCAGCACCCAGCTAAAGGCCAGCGCGATGGTGCGCAGGGTTTGCGGATGCAGCGCGTTGCCGATCGGCCAGTAGGTGAAGCCCTTATACAAAACGCTCACCAGCAGCAGATGCCCGTCCATGGCAAAAAATAGCAGGATCGCATAGACGTTAATTAACTCCGCCAGCACGGTGGTCGATGCGCCGCTGCTCGGGTCGTTCATCACCGCCATGCTCATCCCCATATTGAACGAGAGAATTTGCCCGGCGAGTTGTAGCGCGAGAAACAGAAACTGAAACATCAGCCCGAACAACATGCCCCATAAAATTTGCTCCACCGTCAGGATCAGGCTGTTGAGCGATAGCAAATCATGGGGAATGGGATGGGGGATCAACGGCGTGATGATGATCGCCAGCGCCAGCGACAAAATAATCCTCACACGAACGGTCAGGGCGCTGTTATCCAGCACCGGCACATAGCGCAGAAACGCCATAATGCGCACGAAGGGGAACCACAGCCCCAGCGCCAGATCCATCAGTTGCGTAACGTCGCTTGTGCGCATCTTAATGCACCAGCAGGGCGGCCTGGGTAAACAGGTGAATGCAGAGATCATGCAACTGGATAATCATCCATTTGCCGCACACGCCCAGCACCACCAGCGTGACAATCAGCCTTGGCAAAAAGCTCAGGGTCTGTTCATTAATCTGCGTCACCGCCTGGAACACGCTCACCAGCAGGCCGACCAGCAGGCTTGGCACCACCAGTACCGAAACCAGCAAAATCACTACTTTAATGCCGCTGGCGACAATGTCGGCGGCTACGTCTACGGTCAACATAATCAGCCCAGCCCCAGCCCGCGAATGCTGGTGGTGAGCGTACCGATGGTCAGCGACCAGCCGTCGATCAGCACAAACAGCATCAGCTTAAAGGGCAGCGAAACGATCAGCGGCGACAGCATCATCATCCCCATCGCCATCAATACGCTGGCGACAATCAGGTCGATAACCAGAAACGGGATGTAAATCATAAAGCCAATCTGGAAAGCGGTTTTCAGCTCGCTCAACACATAGGCGGGCACCACAATCGAGAGATCCTGATCGGCAGCATTGCCCTTTGCGCCGCCGATGGTCATGATTTGCGCCATCGCTTTTTTGTCGGTCTGCGCCAGCATAAAGCGTTTCAGCGGCGTCGCGGCGGTGCTTAACGCATCGGTCAGGGTTATCTGATCGTTTTCAAACGGCACCACCGCGTGGTCGTAAATATTGAGCCAGACAGGGCGCATCACCAGCATGGTGAGGGAGAGCGCAATACCAATCAGAATGCGGTTTGGCGGCGTTTGTTGCAGCCCCAGCGCCTGGCGCAGCAGCGACAGCACGATAATAAAGCGCGTAAAGCAGGTCATCATCAGCACCATCGTCGGCAGCAAACCGACGAGGGTCATCAGAATCAGCACCTGGATTTTGACGCTGTACTCCTGAGTGTTGCCGTGGGTGACCACGTTAAGCAGCGCAATATCGCCCCCCTGGGCCAACGCCACCGGCGCAAGCGCCAGCAGCCCAAGGCCCAGCGTCAGTTGAGTGCGGCGTTTCATGGTGCCAGGTCGTTGATATCGCGGGTGTTAAACTCCAGCACGCGCAGGCCGTACTTCTCGTTGACCACCACCACTTCTGCTTTGCCCAGCAGGATATTGTTCACTTTAATATCCAGCGGCTCCCCGGCGAGTTTATCCAGCTCAATCACCGTGTCGTCGTCGATGTTTAGCAGGTCGGCTAACATAATTTCCACCGACGACACTTCCAGCGTTAAGGTCACCGGAATGCGTTTCAACAGCGTCATCGAGTCGGAAAAGCGGTCTTCCAGGCGGGTGACCAGCGTTTCAGCGTCGGCGGATTTCGCGACAGGCGCAACTTCATCGGTGAGGCCAAAATCCCCGGCTAAAATATCTTCTTGCTTACTCATGGCTATTCTCATTTTTGCCCGCCAGCTCCGACAAAAACAGTTTGTCTTTGTCTTCCACAATCAGGGCGCTAAATAATTCAGATTGCCCAATCGCCACCGGGAACGTTTCTCCCAGCGAGATGGGTAAAATATCCCCGGCTTTTATCTGCGTGAGATCCGCGACATTCAGCGACAGCTCGGCGATTTTGACGTTCAGGGTCAGCGGCAGGGAGCGGATGATTTCTTTAATCAGGGCCGGTTTATTAACGGATTTCGCCACCTGCTGCGGTTTACTGTGCTCGCTGTGGCGGATCAGATTCAAAATAAAATCGGTGTGGGCGTCGTCGAGCAAAATACGAAAACTGCTCTCTTCATCGTCCGCAAGGGTAAAGGTTAATTGATACGCCCAGTGGGTAATCACCGTGCTGCTGTCCAGTTTTAATTTCAGCGCAATACCGGAGGTTTGCAGATTAAATATCAGCGTGCAGATATCCAGCGCCAGACGGTTTTTTAAACGCGTTTCGGTTTTGGTCGGCAACCCGTTATGGGCTTTCGCCTCTTCAAGAGACGACTCCAGACCATAAAAATTGCCCAGCAGCATTAACAATAAGGAGCGATCAATATCAAACGCCAGATGCCCGACCTGGGAAACCATCAGTTCGGCGTTTTTATTAATAATATCCATTTCGCAGCCAATCTTTTTTAAGGTGATATTGCTGCGATGCTTTTTGAGAAAGTAGCTGCCAAGATGCGAATCAATCACGTCAAAATTCCCCGTAAACAGGGTCGGCAGGCGATGGTAGGGGCGTCCGAGCCGATTACCTTCTAATTTAAAGATGCCTGGCGTTTTACTGTACTTCAGCATGGCTTACTTTCTCTGCTGTAATGGTATGGGTGTTTCTGTGCACGCAAATCCGGCTGTGACACAAGGTGAGGTATTAAATAGAGGGGGAGTGAAAGGGGCAAATTATTAATAGGGTGAAGATATAATTAAATTATTAATGGGTGATATATCAGGCATCGGTGCACAATTGCCGGATGCGGCGTAAACGCCTTATCCGGCCTACCGTTCAGGCACAGGCTTGTAGGCATGATAAGACGCGGCAGCGTCGCATCAGGCAAGGTGTTGCATGTAACTGGTTGTTTAATAACAATTAATATTTTTATTATCGTTTAATTCGAACTTGTTAATCCCGCCGGTGATACGCTTCAGAACATCCTGATTAATGTCGCTACTTATATCGTTCACCCTATGTCTGAACTTATTGCAACTGCCGCTTCCAGCATTAACGCTTTTACTCTGGCAAAGCGTGTCGCCGCATTTAACGTGCCGGTGCTCATTCAGGGCGAAACCGGTGCGGGCAAAGAGTGCGTGGCGAAATATATTCACTCCGTAGCCTTTGGTGAAAACGCGCCCTATATCGGCGTGAACTGCGCGGCGATCCCGGAAAATATGCTGGAAGCGACCTTATTTGGCTACGACAAAGGCGCATTTACCGGCGCAATTGCCAGCGTACCAGGCAAAATGGAACTGGCGAATAACGGCACCTTATTGCTCGATGAAATTGGCGATATGCCGCTGGCGCTACAGGCCAAAATATTACGCGTATTGCAGGAACAGCAGGTTGAGCGATTAGGCAGTAACCGACAAATTAAACTCAATTTTCGCCTGATTGCCTGCACCAATAAAAACCTTGAGCAGGAAGTCGCCGCCGGGCGTTTTCGTGAAGATCTCTATTATCGTCTGGCGGTTATTCCTATTACCATGCCGCCGCTGCGTGAACGCCTGAACGATATTATCCCGCTGGCAGAGTCATTTATTAAAAAATACTCCACAGTGCTGGTGAAAAATATCACCCTTTCAGAATCTACTCGCCGGGCGCTGCTCAATTACCGCTGGCCCGGCAACGTGCGCCAGCTGGAGAACGCCATTCAGCGTGGAATGATTTTAAATCGCGACGGCGTGATTTTCCCGGATGCCTTAGGCCTGCCGGAAATAGACGTTGCCGATCACAGTGAACTGCAATGGCCTGTTCAGCCCTCCGTATCTGTTGCGGAAACCAGCGATTTAGGCCAGGCCGGACGTAGCGCCCAGTATCAATATATCGCCGACCTGATGCGTAAATATCAGGGCAACCGCAGCAAAATTGCCGACCTGTTAGGCATTACCCCGCGCGCACTGCGCTATCGACTGGCCTCCATGCGCAAGCAAGGTATCGAAGTTTTCTCCTGACCCGGAAGTTAAAAATGAGCATTACCACAATCAACAGCACCATGCAGGCGCAAATCATGCAGGACGTGCAGCGGATGCAGGCCAACGCCCAGGCACCGGTGCTGCCCGCCATGACCTTCAGTTCCACCGACCCGGACGTTTCGTTTAACCGCATTATGTCCGGCGCGCTCGGTCACGTTGACCAGTTCCAGCAGGTGGCGGAGCAGCAGCAAACAGCTATCGACACGGGCAAAAGTGATGATTTAGCAGGTGCGATGATCGCCAGCCAGCAGGCGTCGCTCTCTTTCTCCGCGCTGGTGCAGGTGCGCAACAAAATCGCCACCGGATTTAACGATCTGATGAGTATGTCGATCTAACCCTATGAATGCACAAATAAAGAAGTTAACCCAGGCGTTTCCGGCGTTTCGACTGCGTCTTGCAGATAACAAACGCTGGGCATTGATGGCGGGAGTGGGGCTTGCCGTTGCGGCGACGGCGATTATCGTTAGTGTGCTGTGGACCGGTAATCGCGGCTACGTCTCGCTCTACGGACGCCAGGAAAATCTGCCCGTGTCGCAGATTGTCACCGTGCTGGACGGTGAAAAGCTCAGCTACCGCATTGACCCGCAGAGCGGGCAAATTCTGGTGCCGGAAGACGCGTTGTCGAAAACGCGCATGACCCTTGCCGCCAAAGGTGTGCAGGCGATATTGCCCAGCGGCTACGAGCTGATGGACAAAGACGAAGTGCTCGGCAGCAGCCAGTTCGTGCAGAACGTGCGCTACAAACGCAGCCTCGAAGGGGAGCTGGCGCAGAGCATTATGTCGCTGGACGCGGTGGAGAGCGCACGGGTGCATCTGGCGCTCAACGAAGAAAGCTCGTTTGTGGTCAGCGATGAGCCACAAAACAGCGCCTCGGTAGTGGTGCGCCTGCACTATGGCGCGAAGCTGAATATGGACCAGGTCAACGCCATTATGCATCTGGTGTCCGGCAGTATTCCGGGGCTACAGGCCAGCAAAGTCAGCGTCGTCGATCAGGCGGGAAATCTGCTGACCGACGGCATTGGCGCAGGCGAGGCGGTTTCTGCCGCAACCCGTAAACGCGATCAGATCCTCAAAGATATTCAGGACAAAACCCGCGCCAGCGTGGCGAACGTGCTGGATTCGCTGGTTGGTACGGGGAATTACCGCGTCAGCGTGATGCCGGATCTCGACCTCAGTACCATCGACGAAACCCAGGAACACTACGGCGACGCGCCGAAAATCAACCGCGAAGAGAGCGTGCTGGACAGCGACACCAATCAGGTGGCGATGGGCGTGCCCGGTTCACTCAGCAACCGTCCGCCAGTTGCGGCGAATCAGATGACCAACGGTACGGAAGAAAACCGCTCACCGGAAGCGTTATCCAAACACAGCGAAAGCAAGCGCGATTACTCTTACGACCGCAGCGTCCAGCATATTCAGCATCCTGGTTTTGCGGTGAAACGCCTCAACGTGGCGGTGGTGCTCAATCAAAACGCCCCGGCGCTGAAAAACTGGAAGCCGGAGCAGACTGCGCAACTGACCGCGTTGCTGAACAATGCCGCCGGGATCGACGTCCAGCGCGGTGACAATCTCACCTTATCGCTGCTTAACTTTGTCCCGCAGGCGGTGCCGGTCGAACCAATTATTCCGCTGTGGAAAGATGACAGCGTGCTGGCCTGGGTACGCCTGATTGGCTGCGGCCTGCTGGCGCTGTTGTTGCTGTTCTTTGTGGTGCGCCCGGTAATGAAACGCCTGACGGCGGTGCGTGCGCCGGTTATCACACCAGAACCGGAAGCTGTCAGCGAACCGTGGATTGCCATGCCGGAAGAGGAGCGCAAAAACGTCGACCTGCCGTCGCTGCCCGGCGATGACAGCCTGCCGTCCCAGAGTTCCGGCCTCGAAGTAAAACTCGAGTTCCTGCAAAAACTGGCCATGAGCGACACCGATCGCGTAGCCGAAGTTCTCAGACAATGGATCACCAGCAATGAGCGAATTGACAACAAATAAGAGCAACAGCTACCTGGAACAGGCGGCGATCCTGCTACTGTGCCTTGGCGAAGAAGCGGCGGCGACGGTGATGCAAAAACTCAGCCGCGAAGAAGTGGTGCGCCTGAGCGAAAACATGGCGCGGCTTTCCGGTGTCAAAACCAGCATGGCGCGTAAAGTAATCAACAACTTCTTTGATGAATTCCGCGAACAGAGCGGCATCAACGGCGCATCGCGATCCATGTTGCAGGGGATCCTCAACAAAGCCCTCGGCACCGAGATCGCCAGCAGCGTGATCAACGGCATCTACGGCGATGAGATCCGCTCGCGGATGGCGCGACTGCAATGGGTGGAACCACGCCAGCTGGCGATGCTGATCTCCGAAGAGCATCTGCAATTGCAGGCGGTATTCCTCGCGTTTCTGACGCCGGAAATCTCGGCGGCGGTGCTATCGTATCTCAACGAATCGGTGCAAAACGAAATTCTCTACCGGGTGGCGAAACTCAACGACGTTAACCGCGACGTGGTGGATGAGCTGGATCGCCTGATCGAACGCGGCCTGTCGGTGCTCTCTGAACATGGCTCGAAGGTGAAAGGCATCAAACAGGCGGCGGATATCGTCAACCGCTTCCAGGGTAACCAGCAGGTGATCCTCGACCAGATGCGCGAGCGCGACGAGGACGTGCTGGAGCAGCTCCAGGATGAGATGTACGACTTCTTTATCCTCAGCCGCCAGAACGAAGAGGTGCGTCGACGTCTGCTCGACGAAGTGCCGATGGAAGACTGGGCGGTGGCGCTGAAAGGCACCGAAGCCCTGTTGCGCCGCTCGATTTACGCGGTAATGCCAAAACGGCAGGCGCAGCAACTGGAAGCCATCACCGCGCGCCTGGGGCCGGTGCCGGTCAGCCGTATCGAACAGATCCGCCGCGAAATCATGGGCATTGCCCGTGAACTGGAAGAGGCGGGCGAAATTCAGCTACAGCTCTTTGCGGAACAGACGGCGGAGTAACCATGACCATTGAAACACTGCGCGGGCGCTATCGCCTGCATCGTTTCCCGCCGCGCCAGCGTGCGGTGACCGGAGAACCGCTCACCGCCAGCATCAGCGCCGCCGATTACCAGCGCCAGTTGATGGACGGTTTTCAGGAAGGGCTGCAAAAAGGCTTTGCTCAGGGAATGACCGAAGGCCAAGAGCAGGGCTTTAGCGAAGGTCATCAGCAAGGTTTTGCCGAGGGGCGACGCCAGGGTTACACCGAAGGCAGCCTCGCCGGGCAGCAGGAAGGGCGCAAACAGTTTGTTGAGGCGGCGCAGCCGCTGGAAGCTATAAGCGGAAAAGTGAACGACTTTCTCGCCCATATCGAACGTAAACAGCGGGAAGATTTGCTGCAACTGGTGGAAAAAGTCACCCGCCAGGTGATCCGCTGCGAACTGGCGCTGCAACCGACGCAGTTGCTGGCGCTGGTGGAAGAGGCACTGGCGGCCTTCCCGGCGATGCCGGAGACCCTGCAAGTGATGCTGAGTACGGAAGAGTTTAACCGCCTGCGCGACGCGGTGCCGGAAAAGGTCAGCGAATGGGGGCTGACGCCTTCGCCGGATCTGCCGCCGGGCGAATGCCGGGTCATTACCGATAAATCTGAACTGGATATCGGCTGCGAGCACCGCCTTGAACAGTGCATGACCGCGCTGAAAGAAACACTCACGCCGGAGTCGCAGGGTGAGTGATTTTTCCGCTTTCGATAACGCCCTGCGCTCGCTGGAGTCGATCCCGCTGGCCCGCGTCGCCGGGCGGCTGGTGCGTCTGAACGGCATTCTGCTGGAGAGCGTCGGCTGCCCGCTAATGACCGGGCAACTGTGCCGCATCGAAAGCGCCAATCACACGCTGATCGACGCGCAGGCAGTGGGCTTTAATCGCGACATCACCTACTTAATGCCGTTTAAACAGCCGGTCGGCCTGATGGCAGGCGCACGCGTCTTCCCGGAAGAAAAAGCCCACGACATCCTGATTGGCGAAAGCTGGTTAGGCCGCGTGGTTAACGGTCTCGGCGAACCGCTGGATGGCAAAGGCCGCCTGAACGGTAACGACCTTCTGCCGCCGCTGCCACCCTCAGTCAATCCCTTAACCCGCCGTTCAGTGGACGAACCGCTAGACGTGGGCGTGAAAGCGATTAACGGCCTGCTGACCATCGGCAAAGGCCAGCGTGTCGGGCTGATGGCGGGCAGCGGCGTCGGGAAAAGCGTGCTGCTGGGGATGATCACCCGCCAGACCAAAGCCGACATTGTGGTGGTCGGGTTGATTGGCGAACGCGGGCGCGAAGTAAAAGAGTTTATCGACCACTCGCTGGGCGCGGACGGGCTGGCAAAGTCTATCGTCGTCGTCGCACCCGCCGATGAATCGCCGCTAATGCGACTGAAAGCCACCGAACTGTGCCACTCCATCGCCGCCTGGTTTCGCGACCGCGGGCATCACGTCTTACTGCTGGTGGATTCCCTGACCCGCTACGCGATGGCTCAGCGGGAAATTGCTCTCTCGCTCGGCGAACCACCCGCCACCAAAGGCTATCCGCCATCGGCATTCGGCATGATCCCCAAACTGGTCGAGAGCGCAGGCAACAGCGAAAGCGCGGGATCGATGACCGCTATCTACACCGTGCTGGCGGAAGGCGACGACCAGCAAGATCCGATTGTCGACTGCGCCCGTGCGGTGCTGGACGGGCATATCGTATTAACCCGCAAGCTGGCGGAAGCGGGGCATTATCCGGCCATTGATATCGGCCAGTCGATCAGCCGCTGCATGAACCAGGTGACCAGCCTGGATCATCAGCAATCTGCCCGCGCGTTAAAGCAAAACTACGCCGCCTATATGGAGATCAAACCGCTGATCCCACTCGGCGGCTACGTGGCAGGTGCCGACGCCAGCGTCGACAAAGCGGTGAAAATGTTCCCGGCTATCGAGCGATTTTTGCGCCAGGATATGCGCGAACCCGCCGCCCTGGAACTGGTGCAAAGCCGCCTGCAAATCCTCTTTCCTGGTGTCAAAAAGGCAGAACAGTAACTATGCGACAAATCATCGACACCCTGGCGCAGTTGCAGCGCCTGCGGGATAAATCGGTCAAAGACAAAACCGTCGAGCTGGCAAAGCAAAAACAGATTTGTGCGGGCTATGACAACAATATCAAAGCATTAGGCTACCTGGTGGAGAAAACGTCTGCAGGCGCGGCGGCCTCGGTGGAATCGCTGAAAAACGTTAGCGGCTACAAAGGCACCCTGCGCAAGGTGATCGCCTGGCAGGAGCAGGAAAAAACGCTGGCCGACATCAAAGCCACGCGAATGCAGAAAAACCTGACGGCGGCGGCGTGCGAAGAGAAAGTGGTGGCCCTGACGCTGGACGACAAACGCCGCGAGCAGCAGGAAAGCGCCACCGCGAAAGCGCAGAAAGCGGTGGATGACATCGCCGTTCAGTGCTGGCTGCGGCATAAGTTAGCGGAGTAACCATGAAAACGGTCATCACCTTCGGCACCTTTGATGTGTTTCACGTCGGTCATCTGCGCCTTTTACAACGCGCCCGCAAGCTGGGCGAGCGGCTGCTGGTCGGCGTATCGTCCGACGCCCTGAACATCGCCAAAAAGGGCAGGGCACCGGTTTACCATCAGGATGACCGCATGGCGATTATCGCCGGTCTGGCGTGCGTGGATGGCGTTTTTCTGGAGGAATCGCTGGAGCAGAAAGCGGAGTATTTGCGGGGGTACGGTGCGGATATTTTGGTGATGGGCGATGACTGGGCGGGGAAGTTTGACGATTTCTCGTGTGTCTGTGAGGTGGTCTATTTTCCCCGTACGCCATCGGTATCGACGACGGGGATCATTGAGGTGATTAGGGGTAAATCAGCCACCTACTGATTTAATTCCCGCGGTGAGAGAAGATGATGCCGTCTGCCGTTTGGCTATGTTAAATATGTTTAAAAAATCGCGTTTTTTCGACATATCCCCAAAACATGTCGATGGCATAAACGTATTCCAACGACATGTTTAAAAATCGCATTTTATCGACATATCCCTGACGATTCCTTGCCCGCCAGCGCCTCCACAATCACCATCGCCGCCCGTTCTCCCGCCTTGCCATCCATAAACGCATCGCAATAGTGATGACGAATCTCCTTAAGCCGCGCCAGCAACGCACCCCAGTCAAACGCCTCTGACAACAAATAACGCAGTTCCGCAACATCATGAGCCACCGGCAATATTTCGCGGATTTGCTGGTCGGCGCTTTCGGGCGTGGAGTAACTTTTCTCACCGTCGAGCAACGCTGCCATTTCCGGAAAGTCGAGCAGGATTACCCGCTTATCAACGTGGATAGCATCGAAAATAAAGCCGCTGTTATCGGTCAGCACGTAATCGGCCTTTGCCAGTAGCGCCAGCGTGTGGTGGACGGAGTCGGTGCGCTGTTTTAAGTGCCTGCGCGCCAGGGCCAGCGATGCAGCTTCTTCCGGGCGCGAGCAGGTGCCGTGGTGCAGTTTGCAAATCAGATTCACATTGCCACTTAAGCGCCCCAATTTTTCTGCCCAGTGGGGCAGGGAGCTTAATGCGCCAAACGTGGGGGCGTAGAGCACCGTAGGTTTACGGGAATCGGGTTGAATATTTTCTGGCAGAATGCGGTCAAACGTGCCGTTATGCCAGGCGTCGAAGCGCGGGTTGCCGACTGCTTTTGCATTGCCGAAATGCGCCAGCGCCCGCTGGCTGTAGTGGCTGTAACACAAAATGCGTTGATAAAAACGGTTCCAGTCGGCGTGGTTCCACGTCTCTTTGGCTAAGCCATACATGGCGCGAACGTTCACCGCTGCCAGGCCATTGAGCGCGGGCGTGTGGTAGGGGCTGACCAGGCATTTCACCCGCTGACCGTGTGCCTGCATTTCAGATAAGCGCATTCCTTTGAGCTGCGGATCGTCGATGCTTTTTAGCGTCTCCAGCATTTCATCCAGAAACGGTTTAAACACGCGGTCGTTGATCACCAGCGTGCAGCCTTGCCCCTGCGCCTGTAGGGCGGTGATGATTGGGCGGTAGAGCGCGTAATGGAAAGAAGTTTCCATAAAAAAGCCGATGGTGTCGGCGATGGGTAACGCGGATGGCTTTGTGATAGCAGGTAACTTATTGAAATAGTGAGCAATATTATCAGTCATTTTTTTCTCGATATCGCTAAAGCCTGGTCGCTGATAACTAAGGCTCGGGTAACAGGCCAGCCATTTGTCGGCGCGTAGCAGCGGCTGCCAGCCGTCTTCCAGCGAATGCTCATCGTTGCTCATCTGCTGCGCCAGTTGCGGGTAGTAGCGGCGGTTCACCAGATAAGCGCATACCTTGCGGCAGTCCCGCGCGTGCACCAGCCCCGGCAAACTTTTTAGCATCGTTCCCTGCGAAATTTCGCCGCCGAGGATCATCACCTGCCAGGGAATTTTCGCCAGGCTCGCCAGCAGCGTGTTCAGCACCTGAATATGTTTCTCCTGCTTGAGAATAACCGCGTCATCTTCCAGCAGCAGATAGTTTTGCCAGCCGTGCTGTTGCGCCAGGCGCAGCGCCTGCAAGTGCGACTGACGTCGTCCCCGTTGGCCGTTTTGATCTTCACTGGCGGCAAGGCGGGTGATCTTCTCAGGTGGAATATGCAGCAATGCCAGTTCTTCACGGATCTGTTGTAAGCGATCCGGGCGTTTATCCAGATTCACAACAACTACCTGATCGATCGTCTGATGGTTGATCCCTTGGTGATGAGTGGCGTTATGTAGACTCAGATAAGCATTGCGCAGCAGCGGATCGCTGACGATATCTGTAAGCGCCGCGTTTACAGGCGTGCTGGCCCCGAGAATAAAGTCTTTATCAAAGGTGTTGTGGCTGTGCGAGATACACAGAATCGTGCGCTCGCCGGGCAGTTGTAGCGGGTTAACGCTGAAATTGTCGGTGAAACTTTTCTCTTCGCCTAAATTGCAATCATCGTCGTAACGGTGCTTTTTCAGGTAGTTACGGTGATAGCAAAAGGTGCCGTTGAGGATGTTATGTGGGCCAAAGCTGCGGCTTTGAAAGATGCGATTGATGTGGCTGTACCAGATGGGGATCTGGTCGGAGCCGGAGATGAGCGCCCGGTGTTTTTGCATCTTGGCGATGGTCCAGGAGATTTTATCTGCCGGGTAGTAGTCGTCATCGTCCATGCAGAGGATGTATTCGCCGCGCGCCAGTTCGTTGAGCATATTGCGTTTTTTGCCCAGCGGCAGTTTTTCCGGGTGATGAATATAGCGGATGTTAAAGGCTTCCGGCGTGCCATTGGTCAGGCGGTCGATGATGTGTTGATGGCTTTGCGGGGAATCGTCGAGGATGATGAGTTCGCGGCGGTCTGCCGGGTAGTCCTGATAGCGGTACATATAAAGCAGGTACGGCAGGAATGCGCTGCGGTTCCAGGTTGGCGTGACGACGCTGATGAACGGTTTTTCGCGCTGGGTGGCGAGTGTTTTGATAATGGTTGGTGTTGGCATGGTGTTTGGGTGAGTTAATGGGTGAATGTGATGAATGTGCGTGCTGATGCCCTCACCCCGACCCTCTCCCACAGGGAGAGGGAGAAAACCAGCGCTGATTTTAACACCGTGCTCGATCGGTTCCCTCGCCCCTTTGGGGAGAGGGGTAGGGGGAGGGGAAAAGCGCGCACAGAGCGACTCACGTCAGCAGCGAAAACGCTGAAAGCAGCGGCTCTGCCGCACATAACGACTGAATTTGCTGGCGAATCGACGCAGCATTTTCACTCTCTCGCCAGCGTTCAAACACCGCAAAAAGGGCGAAAATATCCTCCTGTCGCAGCGGTGAACCATCCAGCGTCCATAAACTGATTAACGTGCGGATAAGATAAAAATCGCACACCAGCGGGCAATAATCTGCTCCGTCTGCCTGCCCAATCACCTCATGGTAAACGCGGTAAATCAGCCAGTTACGCATCATCCAGGGCGCGGTAGCAAAATGCTGTTGCCAGGTGGTTTGCCACTGTGCCTGAAGCTGATGTTGTAACAGGGCTTCGCTGTTGGCGTCATGTAGCGCCAGCAAAGGCATCTGCAACGGCAGCGAAGTTTTGCGCGGGCTTTCCGGCAAAATCGACCAGTCAAACGCACAACTGCCGAGCAGCGTCATCAACTGGCGCGCCAGTTGTGGCACGGGCGGCAACTGGGCGAACTGTGCCTGTAGCGTGCCTTTTTTCGCATGATCGGCCAGCGCCTGCGGCAGCGTCGTCAAACGGGCAAGAATATCTCCGTCTCTGCCCGGCATTTTACTGGCGCGGGAGAGTAAAATCCCGATGGCATACAGGGAAAGCTCTGGGGTTAAATCGGGGAGCGTGAGGGTACTCAAAATCACCTGGTTTACTATCGCATCGCGCGCGGAAAGCTCTGCGGCATTTTCTTCCACAGGACGGTAGGTGAGCTGTAAATCAAAGGCCCTGGCATCGTTGAGTACCGCTTCGCAGCTGGCTGGCTCTGTCAGCATCAGGCTCTGGCGAATCTCGTTTTTCCACACCTTGCGGATGTACAAAGGCGAATCGGGATATTGCGTCATAAAATTGCGCACGTATTCCGGTTCGTAACATTCAATAAAACTCATAGGTGGCTTCCAGTCTTTATTACTTTGCGGAATATGCAATAAGCGTGCCGGGAATTTTTATAATCAAAAACAAAGGATTGTGAATCAGGCGGAAAATCCGTTTCCGCTATGGGGAAGGTGTTCGCGTTATTCCTGATACAGAAAATCTGCTTCGTTGCCTAAAAACGACTGGATAAATTCATACTGGCGAATCAACAGATCACCGTTTTTGTCGTTGTAGGTTTTGCAGCGTTCCGCTTTTTGCTCAAGGCGTTGCCACAACTGTTGTGCTGCCGCTTTTTGTACCGCCGGAAGCCAGGCAAACACCTGCGCCAGACCGTCACGATTTACGCTAACACCGAGCATTTTCAGCAGGCTATGCCGCTGATGGCTATGTCCATGCAACTGCTCATAGTGATGGGTTATCTCATCGTTTACCGCCAGCAACTCTTCGCTGGCGCGGCGAATCATGCAGATCCGCTGACGTTGGAGAAGTTCGCGCAGGGAATCATACAGCGCGTCGTCGTCACGAATTCCCTGCAACAACGCCTTCACCTGTTGTAACCGGATACTCACTTCATCGGCCTCTTAGTTCTGGAAAAAACTCAGCATATCGCTGGCTAACTGTTCGGTGTCCACTTGCAGGCTGCCGGAGGCCAGCATCGCCTGCATTTGCGCCACTTTATCGCTGTCGATATCGCTCTCTTGCTGGTCGTTCAGTGTTTGCTGGGCAGACTGCAATCCCGCCTGGGTAATGTCGTCGGCGCTTAGCGTCGTGGCGGTGGTCGCCGTGCTTTTGCGCGACTGGCTGGAGCCTGCCGTTGTGGCTGTCGGGCGATTGCCTGGCATAGTCGGGGTGATTTTCATCGCAACCTCGTCTCGGTATTTAGGTGGGTTACTCCAGTAAAGCGGTTAACAGGCGGCAAAACTTTAATCGCCTGCGCAAATTACTCCGCGCTTACCGTCGTCACCACGCCGCTTTCCGCCACCATCGCGCTGATGACCCGCTGGCTGCTGGCGTTACGCACTTTCACCATCTCGCCTTTGCGACCATTTTTCAGCGCCACGCCGGGCATCGAGGCGGTGATCCCCGCGCTCTGGTAAACAATCATCACCGGCTGATCGCGTTCGACCAGCACTGGCGAAACCAGCTCTTCTTTGGTGATGGGCCTGCCCGGTTGCAGCGCGTGTTTACTGCTGAAACCAATCGCGTCATCGGGATCCATCAACACATTGCGGCGCTGGGCGCTGACGTTGTAGGGCTTCAACTCCACATCATTTGCCGTGAGCGGCGTGTCGCGGGCAACCAGTGACTTCGCCATTACCACCGGCACCAGAACATCCGGGCGCACCGCCACGTTCATCTGCCAGCTTTGCGGGCAACTGACGGTGAAGTTCATCCGGTTGAGGGTGATTTCCGCAGGCGAAGTGAGCGTGACGCCGGGTGTAGTCGCACAGGGGGCGGCGGTCGCAATCTGCGAGGGAATATAGACCTTAAAGGTGTAGCGATAGTCATGCCAGCGCCGCTGTTGCGCCAGCGATTCAATTTCCTGGCTCGCGGCATTTAGCACCTGGGCGTTGACTTGTTCCCGCGCGCTGTGTTGCACGGGGTGGACGGCGGCGTAGCCCGGTAAGGCCAGCACCAGGAGGAAGAACAACTTCCGCCTGCAAAATTGAAAACTCATAAACCCTTTCTCATCAGTGACTTAAAAAATGGCACGGCGATTGCTTAGCGTATGCGGATTGAAGCAGGAGTGACGCAGGAAATGGGGATCAGTTTTCAACAGGCATTGGGAGTGCATCCGCAGGCAGTGAAGTTACGTCTTGAGAGGACCGAGCTACTGACTGCGAATCTGGCGAACGTCGATACGCCAAATTTCAAGGCTAAAGATATTGATTTTGCCAGGGAGATGCAACGGGCAAATAACGCGGCGGTGGATGTCCAGTACCGCGTACCGATGCAGCCGTCAGAAGATGGCAACACCGTGGAACTGAACAGCGAACAGGCACGGTTTTCACAAAATAGTATGGATTATCAAAGCAGTCTGACCTTTCTGAATCTGCAAATCAGCGGCATCAGAGAGGGCATTGAAGGGAAATAAGCATGTCATTTACTGATATCTATCAGATTTCCGGCTCGGCGATGACGGCGCAAACCATTCGTCTGAATACCGTTGCCAGTAACCTGGCGAATGCCAATGCACCTGCCGGCAGCGAGGCGCAGGCGTATAAAGCGCGCAGCCCGGTGTTTGCGGCGGTGTATCACCACAGCTTGCTGGCGGGAACGCATCGTCATGCCATTGATGGTGCCAGCGTGCAGGTGCAGGACGTGCTGCAAACCGGCGGGGCGGTGAAACGCTATGAACCGCATTCGCCGCTGGCGGATGCTAACGGGGATGTCTGGTATCCCGACGTCAACGTGGTGGAACAGATGGCGGACATGATGTCGGCCTCGCGCGATTTTGAAACCAACGTCGATGTGCTCAACAACGTGAAAAGTATGCAGCAAAGCCTGCTGAAACTGGGAGAAGCCTGATGAATACCCTGGCGCTGAATGCGCAATCGCCGCAGCCGACCGCCACGGCGGAAAGCAACAACGTGGCAGCCAGCGACACGACAAGCAGCAGCGATAGCTCGCCCGTCGATACCTTCCTGACGCTGTTTGTCGCTGAGATCCAAAACCAGGACCCGACCGACCCGACTGACGCCACCGAATATATCGACCAGCTTTCTTCGATGGCGCAGGTGGCGATGATGGAAGAGATGAGCGTGCAGGCCAACACCAACGCGGTGCTGATGAGCAACATTCAGGTGATGGCGCTCGGCAACCTGGTGGGTGACGACATTATGGTGCAGACCACCGCCTTGCAGGTGAGCGACCAGACCATTAATGGTCGCGCCACGCTTGACGACGCCTGTACCACCGCCGATCTCCACTTTACCGATGCCGCAGGCGATGACTACACCGTCTCGCTGATCCCGCAGGGCAGTTCGTCCGTCGGGCCAGGCCAGGTCGATTTCTCGATTAATCCGGCGGATTACGGTATCCCGCCCGGTGATTACGACGTCTCGGTGGTGACCAACACCGGGGAAGAAGAGGTGCCGATTGAAGTTTCCGGCGAAGTGGAAGATGTACGCATCCCGCTCGACGGCGGCTCTCCGGTGCTCAATGTTGCAGGCGTGGGCGAAGTGCCGTTCACCATGATTAGCCAGTTTGGCGTACCCGATGCCGACAGTGATGTGGCGTGATGTCCGGTGCCAAATTGCCTGATGCGCTTCGCTTATCAGGCCTACATGAAACTGCATGGTTTTGTAGGCCGGATAAGGCGTTCACGCCGCATCCGGCAAAACAACGGGCACGCTGTCAAAATTTGAATTAACAGGACGAAACAATGAGTTATGAAATTGCCGCAACGGGGCTGAATGCCGTTAACGAACAGCTCGACGGGATCAGTAACAACATCGCCAACGCCGGAACGGTAGGCTATAAGTCGATGACCACCCAGTTTTCAGCCATGTATGCCGGAAGTCAGGCGATGGGCGTCAGCGTGGCAGGCACCGCGCAAAGCATTTCGCGCGGCGGTTCGCTGGTCTCCACCGGTAACGCGCTGGATCTGGCGATTAACAACGATGGCTTTTTTGTGACCTGCGACAGCGCGGGCAACATTTCTTATACCCGCGCCGGATCGTTTGAAACCGACAAAAACGGCTATATTGTCAACGCCTCAGGCGCTTATTTGCAGGGTTATCCGGTCGATGACACTGGCACCCTGCAAACCGGTACGGTCACCGATATCCAGATCAAAACCGGCAATATCCCGGCGCAGGCCAGCAGCAGCCTGACCTTTACCGCTAACTTCGATGCCAGCGACGACGCTATCGACCGCACCACCGTACCATTCGACCCGACCAACAGCAGCTCGTACACCGACAGCTACACCACCACGGTGTATGACTCATTGGGTAACGAACATTCGGTATGCCAGTACTTCACCAAAACCAGCGACAACACCTGGGAAGTGCAGTACACCTTCGACGGCCAGCAGCAGACCGGCGTTCCGGCGACGACATTAACCTTCGACCCGAATACCGGGAAGCTGACCTCGCTAACTACGCCGCAAACCATTGAGTTTCAGACCGACGCCGCCGCGCCCATCGACTTAACCGTCGATTACTCCACCTGTACGCAATACGGCTCTGACTTCTCGGTCACCACCAACTCTGCCAACGGCTACGCTTCCGCGACTCAGAACGGTGTGCAGGTTGATGACGATGGCAAAGTTTACGCCACCTACAGCAACGGCGAGCGCATGTTGCAGGGCCAGGTGGTGCTGGCGACTTTCCCGAATGAAAACGGCCTGGAGGCAGTGAGCGGCACCGCGTGGGTACAAACCGGGGAATCCGGCACCCCGCTGATTGGCGTTCCAGGCTCCGGTACCTGCGGTACGCTCACGTCCGGCGTGCTCGAAAGCTCTAACGTCGATATAACCAGCGAGTTAGTCAACCTGATGACCGCCCAGCGTAACTATCAGGCCAACACCAAAGTTATCGCCACCAGCACGCAGCTCGATGACGCGCTGTTCCAGGCGATGTAATGGACCGTTTGATTTATACCGCCCTGAGCGGTGCTTCTCAGACCCTGTACGAGCAGCAGATCAGCGCCAACAACCTGGCGAACGTCAACACCAACGGTTTTCGCGCCGATATGGCAATGGCAACCAACGACAAGGTGAAAGGCGGCGGCTTCGACACGCGCTATATGGCGCAGGAAGGGGCCAGCGGCGTGAACGACAGCACAGGTGTTGCGGAGAAAACCGAACGCCCGCTGGACGTGGCGATTCAGGGCGCGGGTTACATTGCGGTGCAGGATAAAAACGGCAACGAAGTCTATACCCGCAACGGCAACATTCAGCAGGATGACCAGGGGCAACTGACCATCGACGGCAATCTGGTGCTGGGGGATAACGGCCCGATCATTCTGCCGCCGAACGCCATTGCTTCGTTTGGCAGCGACGGCACGCTGTCGGTGACGCCCGATGACGGCGACGTGACTGCAACCATGGATATCGACCGCCTGAAGCTGGTGGATATTCCTGTCGCTAACCTGGCGAAAAATCCTGAAGGGATGCTGATAACTGCCGACGGCGTTCCGGCCCAGCGCGATGAAAATATCAAAGTCAGTGGCGGTTTTCTCGAAGGCAGCAACGTCTCGGCGGTGAGCGAGATGATGTCGTCCATCGCCATGAACCGCCAGTTTGAAGCGCAGATCAAGATGATGAAAACCGCCGAAGATATCAGCGACGCGGGCAACCGCTTATTGCGCGGCTCGTAACCGCACATCGTAGGCCGGATAAGGCGTTCACGCCGCATCCGGCAGCTATGCGGTGGTGCCTGATGCGACGCTTTGCGTCTTATCAGGCCTACAAGCCTGTGCCCAAACCGTAGGCCGGATAAGGCGTTTACGCCGCATCCGGCAACCGCGGCCGAAAAACAACACGGAATTTACCACCATGAACGCAGCACTATGGATCAGCAAAACCGGCCTCTCGGCGCAGGATGCTGAAATGAGCGCGATTGCCAACAACATCGCCAACGTTAACACCACCGGCTTCAAGCGTGACCGGGTGATGTTTCAGGATCTGTTCTACCAGACCCAGGAAGCGCCGGGCGCGATGCTCGATCAGAACAACATCATGCCGACCGGGCTGCAATTCGGTAGCGGCGTGCGCATTGTCGGCACCCAGAAAACCTTCACCGAAGGCAACGTCGAAACCACCGACAACGCCATGAATGTCGCCATTATGGGGCAGGGGTTTTTGCAGGTGCAAAAGGCCAACGGCGATATCGCCTATACCCGCGACGGCAACTTGCAGGTGAACGCCGACGGCGTACTGACCAACTCGCAGGGCTTGCCGTTGCAGCCGGAAATCGACGTTCCGGCGGGGGCGACCAACGTCGCGTTTGGCGAGGACGGCACGGTGACGGCGATCTTACCCGGCGACAGCGATGTGACCGAGTTAGGGCAACTGACACTGGTGAACTTCGCCAACCCAGCGGGGCTTTCTGCCGAGGGCGACAACCTGTATCTGGAAACCGCCGCCAGCGGTCAGCCGACCGAAGGTGTGCCGGGCGAAGATGGGCTTGGCACCTTGCAGGACAACGCGCTCGAAGGCTCGAACGTGGATATCGTCAACGAAATGGTGGCGATGATTACGGTGCAACGCGCGTACGAGATGAACGCCAAAATGGTGTCGGCAGCGGACGATATGTTGCAGTACATCAGCCAGACGCTGTAAGGGAGTGGGGGCAACGTGCGGTCTGATGCCCTCACCCCGGCCCTCTCCCACAGGGAGAGGGGGAAAAGCGGTGCACGATGTAACAACGCGCACAGGTCAGTCCCCTCTCCCTTGAGGGAGAGGGTTAGGGTGAGGGGGAACAAACAGCTCCGCACCCACTAAACAACCGGCCACCCCCGTGGCCTGCAACACTAAACAGGCAGAACGTGAAAAATTATCTCTGGCTGGTGGCGCTGCTTCCACTCCTTAGCGGGTGTGAATCACAGGCCATTCTGGTCAAAAAAGACGACGCATACTTTGCGCCACCCAAAACCGAAGCGCCGCCTCCGGCAGACGGGCGTGCCGGGGGCGTGTTTGAAACTGGCTACAACTGGTCGCTAACCGCCGACCGGCGGGCTTACCGCGTGGGCGATATCCTGACGGTGATCCTCGAAGAATCTACCCAGTCGAGCAAACAGGCGAAAACCAACTTCGGCAAAAACAACACCGTCGATATCGGCGCGCCGACCATTTTTGGTCACACCAAAGATAAGCTTTCCGGCTCTATCGACGCCAACCGCGACTTTGACGGCAGCGCCACTTCCCAGCAGCAGAACAGCCTGCGCGGGGAGATCACCGTTTCCGTCCATGCGGTGCAGCCCAACGGCATTCTGGAAATTCGCGGCGAAAAATGGCTCACCCTCAACCAGGGTGATGAGTACATCCGCTTAAGCGGCCTGGTGCGCGCCGACGATATCCAGAACGACAACTCGGTTTCCTCCCAGCGGATCGCCGACGCCCGCATTTCCTATGCCGGACGCGGCGCGTTAAGCGACGCCAACGCCGCAGGCTGGCTGACGCGGTTGTTTAACCATCCTCTGTTCCCGATTTAATGCCGGAGAGTGCAATGCAAAACTGGATAAAGGCCGCAGCGATCGCTGTAAGCCTGGCGCTGCCCGGCGTGGCGCTGGCGCAATCGCTGGAGTCGCTGGTCAACGTACAGGGCGTGCGTGAAAACCAACTGGTCGGCTACAGCCTGGTGGTCGGCCTCGACGGCACGGGTGATAAAAACCAGGTCAAATTCACCAACCAGACCATCACCAATATGCTGCGCCAGTTTGGCGTGCAGCTGCCGAATAAAATCGACCCGAAGGTGAAAAACGTCGCGGCGGTGGCGGTGAGCGCCACGCTGCCGCCGATGTACTCGCGCGGGCAGACCATTGACGTCACCGTTTCGTCGATTGGCGATGCCAAAAGTATTCGCGGCGGCACTTTATTGCTTACGCAGCTGCACGGCGCAGATGGCGAAGTGTATGCCCTGGCGCAGGGAAGTGTGGTGGTGGGCGGGATGAATGCCACCGGGGCCAGCGGTTCCAGCGTGACGGTTAACACACCGACCGCCGGGTTAATTCCCAACGGCGCGACGGTGGAGCGTGAGATCCCCAGCGATTTTCAGATGGGCGACACCATCACCCTCAACCTGAAACGCCCGTCGTTTAAAGATGCCAACAATATTGCGGCGGCGATCAACGCTTCGTTTGGCGGCATCGCCACCGCGCAGAGTTCCACCAACGTTACCGTGCGCGCGCCCACCAGCCCCGGCGCGCGGGTGGCGTTTATGTCGCAACTGGATGATGTACAGGTGCAGGCAGAGAAAATCCGCGCCCGCGTGGTGTTTAACTCGCGCACTGGCACGGTGGTAATGGGCGATGGCATTGCGCTGCACGCGGCGGCGGTGTCGCACGGCAGTTTGACCGTCTCGATTAACGAAACCAGCAACGTCAGCCAGCCGAATGCCTTTGCGGGCGGGCGCACGGCGGTAACGCCGCAGAGCAATATCGCGGTGAATCACGCCCGTCCGGGGGTGGTGAGTTTGCCGGAGTCGAGCAGCCTGAAAACGTTGGTTAATGCGTTGAACAGTTTAGGCGCGACGCCGGATGACATTATGTCGATTTTGCAGGCGCTGCATGAAGCGGGCGCGCTGGATGCCGACCTGGAGGTGATCTGATGAAAGTTAACGGCAGCGGCGGGATTGATGGCAGCGACGCATTAATGGGGCCGAAGGTTCAGGCCAATGATATCAAGCAGGCTGCGGAACAGTTTGAGGCGATTTTTTTACGCAACATGTTGAAAGAGATGCGTAAAACCAACGAGTTGTTCGATTCGAAAGATAACCCGTTTAACAGCGATTCGGTGCGCATGATGCAGGGGTTTTATGACGATGAGTTGTGTAACACCCTGGCGCAGCAGCACGGGATTGGGATTGCGGCGATGATTGTGAAGCAGTTGTCGCCGAAGCATAAATGAGGCTCCGACGTTCGGTGCCTGATGCGACGCTGGCGCGTCTTATCAGGCCTACGAGTCGCCCGTATGTAGGCCGGATAAGGCGTTCACGCCGCATCCGGCACCCGGTTTACGGAACTTAAGAATCCCCAACCTAACGCCGCTTTTAACCGGCACGATTTACCGGTAAGGATCCAACATGGACATGATTAACATCGGCTACAGCGGCGCATCAACCGCGCAGGTGGAGCTGAACGTCACGGCGCAAAACACCGCCAACACCATGACCACGGGCTACACCCGTCAGGTGGCGGAGATCAGCACCATCGGTGCCAGCGGCGGTTCGCCGAACAGCGCCGGTAACGGCGTGCAGGTCGATAGCATTCGCCGCGTCTCCAACCAGTATCAGGTGAATCAGGTGTGGTATGCCGCCAGCGATTACGGCTATTACAGCACCCAGCAAGGGTATCTCACGCAACTGGAAGCGGTACTGAGCGACGATAACAGCAGCCTGAGCGGCGGCTTCGATAACTTTTTCGCCGCCCTTAACGAAGCGACCACCAGCCCCGATGATTCCGCCCTGCGCGAGCAGGTGATCAGCGAAGCCGGGGCGCTGTCGCTGCGTATCGACAACACGCTGGATTACATCGACTCGCAAAGCACGGAAATCATCAGCCAGCAGCAGGCGATGGTGTCGCAAATTAATACGCTCACCAGCGGTATCGCCAGCTATAACCAGCAAATCGCTCAGGCCGAAGCCAACGGCGATAACGCCTCCGCGCTGTACGACGCCCGCGACCAGATGGTGGAAGAACTCAGCGGGATGATGGATGTGCAGGTCAATATCGACGACCAGGGCAACTACAACGTTACCCTGAAAAACGGTCAACCGCTGGTGAGCGGGCAGCAAAGCTCGACCATCGCGCTGGAAACCAACGCCGACGGCACGCCGACCATGTCGCTGACCTTCGCCGGAACCACCTCGACGATGACCACCGACACTGGAGGTTCATTAGGCGCACTGTTTGATTATCAAAACGACGTGCTGACGCCGCTGACCGACACCATCAACAGCATGGCGTCGCAGTTTGCCGATGCGGTCAACAATCAACTGGCGCAGGGCTACGATCTCAACGGCAACCCCGGCGAGCCGCTGTTTATTTATGACGCCAGCAACGCCGATGGCCCGCTGACCGTCAACCCGGATATCACCGCCGATGAGCTGGCGTTTTCCAGTTCACCGGACGAAAGCGGTAACAGCGACAACTTACAGGCGCTGATCAATATCTCCACCGAACCGCTGGAGATAGCCAACCTCGGCAGCGTGACGGTCGGGCAGGCGTGCTCGTCAATCATCAGCAATATCGGCATTTACAGCCAGCAAAACCAGACGGAAGTCGATGCCGCGTCCAATGTCTATTCCGCAGCGCAAAACCAGCAGAGCAGCGTCAGCGGCGTCAGCATGGACGAAGAGGCGGTTAACCTGATCACCTATCAACAAATTTATGAAGCCAATCTGAAAGTCATTTCCGCCGGGGCCGAGATTTTCGATTCGGTGCTGGAAATGTGCAGCTAAGCGGGAGCGCGAAAATGCGAGTAACCACCCAACAAACCTACGTCTCGATGACGCAAAGTTTTAATAATCTCTCCGGCGATCTGGCGCATGTGGTCGAGCAGATGGCAACCGGCAAGGAAATTTTGCAGCCGTCGGATGACCCGATCGCCGCCACGCGCATCACCCAGTTGAACCGCCAACAGTCGGCGATTGAGCAGTATCAGAGCAATATCGACTCCGCGTCGGCGGGGTTAAGTCAGCAGGAATCAATCCTTGATGGCGTCAACAACAGCCTGCTGGCGGTGCGCGACGACCTGCTGGAAGCGGCGAATGGCACCAATACCGCCGATTCGCTCGCAAGTCTCGGGCAGGATATTGAGTCGCTCACCGAATCAATGGTCGTGGCGCTGAACTATCAGGACGAAGACGGGCATTACGTGTTTGGCGGTACCATCAACGATCAGCCGCCGATTGTGGCGGTGGACGATGACGGCGATGGCGTGACCGACAGCTACAGCTATCAGGGCAACAGCGACCACCGCCAGACCACGGTGTCGAACGGCGTGGAAGTGGATACCAACGTGGCGGCGAGCGATTTCTTCGGCAGCAATTTAGATGTGCTCAACACACTGAATACCCTGTCGCAGGAGTTGCAAGACCCAAACGTTGACCCGGCCGATCCGCAGGTGCAGAGCGATATTCAGAACGCCGTTGATGTGGTGGACACCGCCTCGGATAACCTCAACGCCTCGATTGCGTCGCTCGGCGAGACGCAGAACACCATGTCGATGTTGAGCGATGCGCAGACCGATATCTCTACCTCTAATGATGAGCTGATTGGTTCATTACAGGATCTCGATTACGGCCCGGCGTCGATCACCTTTACCGGACTGGAAGTAGCAATGGAAGCTACCCTCAAGACTTACTCGAAAGTGAGTGAGTTGAATTTGTTCAGCGTTCTCTAACTCTTTCAGGAACAGTATGCAGGTCGGACTTACATCTTCGTCACTCGCCACCGGCGGCGCGCATAGCGCTGCGGTATCGTCGTCAACCGTTGCGCCCACTCAGGCGGTGCGGCAAAAACTCCCGGCGACGGCGAGTGAATATCCGGCCTCGCCGCTGATTACCACTCGCCCGCAGCGTTACAGCGTGCAGCTTAACGACCAGCTCACCACGTTGCAGCAGGCGGATCACTATCTCGGGCAACTGGAGCAGCAGTTGCTCGATTATCGTCACAGCCAGCGCAAAGGCGGGCAGGCGCAGAGTTCGGCGCTGATGCAGATGCTGGACAAACGCACCGCGCTTTCCGGCGGTGCGGTGGACCGCCAGTTGCAGCCAGTGTTGCAGGGGGAAGCGCGGGTGACTTTTCACTCGCCGGATCTGGCGAATCTGGTACACAATCCCACGCCGGGAACGCGCATGTTCAGCGTCTCTGACGGGCGGCAGACTCAGCTTTCGGCGGTGATGCTGTCTGAGGATGACAGCGCTGGGCAGTACCAGACGCGGCTGACCAACGCCCTGCGCCGCGTGGGCGTGCAGATGCATCAAAACGCCGATGGTATAAGTTTCTCCACCACTGAAAAACAGTGGCCCAACATTGAAAGCACCCTAAGCGTGCGCACCGATGGTGATAAATCAGCGTTTATGCCACTAAAAACCTTTGCCGAACCGTCGCAGGCGGACCGCTTAGTGCAAAGCCTGCAACAGGGCGGAGCGGGGATTTCTCAGACGTTAGAAAGCATTAATCAGCAGCGTGTGCAGATGGCGGTACAGCAGGAAAAGGCGCGGCAGTTGATCGACGGCATGTCGCGCTTCCCGCAAACGGAAAGCGCCGTGCAGGCGTCGGAAAATCTCGGCGGCGTGCTGGATAGCGCCAATCATAACTATCAGGTTTTATTGCAGGCGGTGAACGGTCAGGCGCGAATTTCCAGCCAGACGGTGAGGAGTTTATTGGGTTAGGGTTATTGTCATTGTTGCTTTTATAGCTATTAAGCTATAGTTTATCTATAGCATAAAAGCTATGAGGGACCGATGATGTGGGACGTCGAGACAACGGAGACTTTCGACAACTGGTTTGATGCCCAGACTGTTGCGCTGAAAGAAGATTTACTTGCTGCAATGCTGATTCTTGCTGAGTATGGCCCACAGTTGGGCAGACCCTTTGCGGATACGGTTAATGATTCACAGTTTTCAAATATGAAAGAATTACGCGTCCAACATCAGGGAAACCCGGTACGTGCTTTTTTTGCTTTCGATCCTGCGCGCCGTGGCATTGTATTATGTGCGGGTGATAAAACGGGGTTAAATGAGAAAAAGTTTTATCGCGATATGATCAAGCTCGCTGATTCTGAATACCGTAAGCATCTGAAAAAGTAAGGAACGATAATGGCTACTCTAAAAGAACTGATGGCAAAGCAAAGCCCTGAAAGCCAGGTGCGTATTGCGGCAAAAGTTGAGGAAATGCGCCAGACCATCGCCTTGCATCAGCTGAGAGAAGAACTCAATATTTCGCAAACGGAAATGGCGGCAGCGATGGGCATTAAGCAACCGACTCTTGCAAAAATGGAGCAGGCAGATAACGATCCTCGGTTGTCTACGCTAAAACGCTATGTTGCGGCTTTAGGTGGGGAATTGAGTATCGACGTTAAACTGCCGAATGGTAAGAGAATTGCATTTCAGATTTAATTTTGGGGTGCATTTTATGAACCGGATTAGATAAAACGGTATCTAATCCGGTAAACATCAGCATTTCTGCACAGTATTTAACAACTTCTCTAAATTCTGATACATCGCGCTATTAATATCGCTATTCTGCCAGCTATCCACATTAAAAGTTAATTGCCAGCTACCGTTGCACTGGTTGCGCAGAACAATATCACTCTCCAGTCGGTTACGAACATATTTATAATAGGTTGTCATTGTCATATTATGCGCTGACAATAAATTATCGAGTTTGTCTTTTCCTGGTGCGAGGGTTTGTGACAGTAACGGTACGGAATTATTTTCCTTTCCAGAACTAAGATGAAATATTTTTATTCTTGGACTGTTAATTGACTCTTTTACCAGTTGCGGGGCGTCAGGTGTACTTTTCAAGTGTGAATACCCCACGGTTGAGCCAACCAATATAACAGCTGCGGCCAACGCTAACCCCATCAGTCCTTTATGTTTTTTTCTAACAGGCACATACGGTGTTGTCGAAGATATCTCTTCTGGGGCTGTATCCTGTATCTGGTCGGTAATAATCAGCGCTTCTGCAGGCGATGACTCCGGCAAAGACACATACTCTTTATTGCATAAGTAACCTTTCTTCGGAATTGTTTTAATAATGTTCTGTTGTTTGCCATCATCGTCGATAGCAACGCGCAACGCATGGATCGCCGTCGGCAGGCTGTTTCCGCCGACAATACGGTTCTTCCATACTTCGGCACATAAATAAGATCGCGATAAAACCACATCGGCATTTTTTGCTAATGTTTCCAGCAAAATAAAATGGTATTCGCCGAGACGACGTGTTTCACCCGTTTCGCAATGTATTAAGGCATTAAGCGACGGGTCCATCCGCCAGTTGTTGATAATAATACTCATAGTTGAGTTTACCTTAGCAAGGGATAAATGTTTCCTGATAGTGCTTTGCATAAAGCACAGTCTTATACGTCCCTGAGAAGATGATTTTTCTGCGTGATAATTAATATTTTATGGTGATAAGATTATTCTTAATCACTATATAGCGTGGAAATGTAACGAAATGACAGGACAGGTACAATAGCCAAATGTGTACTATTTGCAACGCAATGTAAATTTTGGCATCAGTACATTGAGAACAAAACGCGATAATTGATGACAATCTTAACTATATCAAGCGTTTGATAAAGACATATTTTGATACCTGGCCATGTGGCAGATATTGCTAATAATCTTTTTATCTGAATTTAAACTCTGCTTTTTTTAGCTAAAAGTGGCATCGGATAATACGTGGCGAAAAAATTTTAACGGCGATTTTAAGTTTGCTCCTGAGGTGTCGTTTTTACAGGGTATCGAAACGAAAACGATTAATCCCAAGGAGCAGTATCATGTTATCTATTAACACCAATAACGCCTCAATGGCCGCCGTTAATGCAATCAGCAAAAGCAGCTCTTCTCTGTCTACATCTATGGAACGCCTGGCGACAGGTAACCGGATTAACTCTTCTGCCGATGACGCCGCAGGCAAACAAATTGCTAACCGTCTGACAGCACAGTCCAGCGGTATGGGTGTTGCGCTGAGCAACATCAATGATGCCACCGCGATGCTGCAAACCGCTGACAGCATGTTCGACGAAATGTCTGACGTGCTGGGTCGTATGAAAGACCTGTCAACTCAGGCAGCGAACGGCACCTACAGCGACGACGACCTGCAGGCGATGCAGGACGAATACGACGAACTGGGCCAGCAGATGTCTGACATGCTGCAAAACACCACTTACGGCGGCACCAACCTGTTCGGTGTTTCCGGTACCAGCAACACCGGTACTGACGGTCTGTTCCAGAGCGCGGTAACTTTCCAGGTGGGCGCGGAATCTTCCGACACCATGACCGTGAATATTTCAAGCCAGCTGAATACCCTGGTGACGGATCTTTCTGCAATCAGCAACTCCTTTAGTGCGGATCAGGCTGACACCACTGGCACCGCAGGCGTTTCTGGCGGTACTGAGCTGACTGCGTCTGGCTCGGCTAACCAGATGATCACCAGCATCTCTACCGCGATGGATGACGTGTCTCAGATCCAGTCCAAGCTGGGTGCCTCTATCAACCGTCTGAACGACACTGCCAACAACCTGACCAGTATGCAAGACAACACCGAAGTCGCTATCGGTAACATCATGGATACCGACTACGCGACGGAAGCGTCCAATATGACCAAACAGCAAGTGCTGATGCAGACTGGCATCACCATGCTGAAACAGTCCAACAGCATGTCCAGCATGGTTTCCAGCCTGCTGCAGTAATGGCGGACTTGCCGATGCGGCGTAAACGCCTTATCCGGCCACGAACAACACCGCCTGCGGGCGGTGTTGTGCTTTCAGCGGCAGGCTTTTTTCCGCCAGAACGGAAACGTCATTTCCGCCTGTTTTTCAATCTATTGATTATTCACATAAAAAATATTGGCACGCCTTTTGCCATTAACCTGACATCGTTACCCGGAGTCATCAATGATTAACCCAAGAACCATTGCGCAAGAAATTGCTTATGCGGATGTCGCCACCCAGGCGGCAAATTTGCAGGAGAAGCAGACCGAGCTGGACGCTGAAAGCAGCGGCCTGGACTCGCTCAGCTCGGCGTTAAGCGATTTCCAGAGCGCCGTTGACGCGCTGAACAGCGATACCGACGGCCCGGTGACTTTTGCCGCCACCAGCAATAATGACTCGGCGACCGTTTCCGCTAACTCGCAGGCACAGGCGGGAAGCTACTCGTTTTTCGTTGAGCAACTGGCGCAGGGGCAGCAAACCACGTTCAGTATGGGCGACGACGCCTTTTCCGCTACCGGTACTTTTGAACTGACGATGGGCGACAGCACCATGGATATCGATCTGTCGGCGGCAGATCAGAACGGTGACGGCGACGGTTTTATCGACGCCAGCGAACTGGTGAACGCGATTAACGACTCCGATGATAATCCAGGCGTTTCAGCGGCGTTGGTGAAAACCGACGGCACCACCACCATTATGCTCACCTCCGATAGCACCGGGGCGCAGAGCGCGTTTTCGGTGAGCGTAACGGGGCATGATGCCAGCAACGATAGCACCAGCGCGCCCGTTGCCACGGTTGTTTCCTCAGCCCAGGACGCGATTATTCATCTCGGTAGCGCCACGGGCCCGGCGATCACCAACAGCAGCAATACGTTTGATGATGTGATCCCCGGCGTCACCATGACTTTTACCGAAGTCAGCGATTCTGACAGCGACCTCACCACTTTTAACATCAGCGAAGATTCCAGCTCCAGCCAGGAGAAAGTACAGACTTTTGTCGATGCCTATAACACCTTGATTGATACGGTTGATTCGCTAACCACTCACGGTGATGACAGTACCAGCGCCGGGGTATTTGCAGGCGACGCCGGACTCAGTTCACTGGCGAACCAGCTCGATGACATCGCCCATGCCAGCTACAACGGCGTGTCGATTGTTGACTATGGCATCACCCTCGATTCTCACGGCCACTTACAGATTGACTCCGACCAGTTCAACGACGAAATGGCGAAAAATCCTGACGGTCTGACCTCTATTTTCGTTGGCGACAACAGCATGGTAGCGCAGATGGACGACCTGATTAACACCTACACGGACTCCAGCAACGGCATCATCACCCTGCGCCAGCAGAACATTGACGATCAGATGAGCAAAATTCAGGACGAAGGCGATCAGCTTACTGATACCTATAACGCCAACTACGACCGTTATCTGGAGGAGTACACCAACACGCTGGTCGAGGTGTACACCATGAAAGCCAGCATGGCGGCATTCGCGTAACTCAGAAGGAATATCCCTAAAGATGTACCAAGTACAGGACGGCTATTCGCAATATAAAGAGGTCGATCTCGCGGCGCGTACTGCGGCGGCCTCTCCGCTTGAACTGGTGCTGGTGCTGTTCGCCGGGCTTCTCGACGAGCTGGAACGCGCCAAAAGCCATATTGAAGGGCGGCGTTTCGAGAAGAAAGCCCAGAGCATCAATAAATGCATCGACATTCTCAATGCGCTCACCAGTTCGCTGGAGTTTGAAACCGGCGGCGAGCTGGTGGTCAACCTTTCGCGACTCTATGACCACTGTGTGTATCGCTTGTATGAGGCCAGCGGCGAACTGTCGGCAGAGAAAATCGATGAAGTGATGCTGATCTTAAGCAACCTGCGCGAAGGCTGGGAAGGGCTTTCGGGCAAGCTGGGTTAAGACGATGGAAAAACAACGCAGGCAACTTTTCGCACTGGTTGAGGCGATGAACGAAGCCCTCGACAAGCAACGCTGGCGACGGCTTCCGGCACTGCATCAGCAGTTGATGCGCCAGTTTCACGATTACGTGGCGGCGGAAACCGACGCGGCGCAGTTGTGTGCGGTGAAGGCGCAGCTGTACGGCGCGTTTAATGCCCTGATTAAACGGCGCGAGCAGCGTGCAGAAGTGTTGAAGGCGCGTATGGAACAGCATCAGCGGCATCAGGAAGGCGTACTGGCCTACTCAATTGTTAATTTACTTTCGGAGAAGTCATGAATCCGGCATTGCTTGCCACGCTCGGAACGCTTGCGGAAACGGCGTCGCTGAAAACGGACATCTTACCGCCGGTGAGCGGTGAAAACGCGCCCGCGTTTACCCTGCCGAAAATGGCGGGCGCGGCGGTGGCAGAGCGCGTTCATAGCGCTAAAACCAGTCAGCAACAGGCGACGCGCCCGCAGGAGAACGATCCGGTGGCGATGCAGGCGCTAATGGCGCTGTTACTTCCGCAACCTGCCGCGCCGCATCAGGAGACGCCGCAGCCGCGAAACGCCGCAACATCGCCAGTTATTCAGCAATTGACGAAAGCGGTGGTGCAAAACGCGCCGCAACGCTCGACACAACAGCAGGAACTCACGCCGTTGCCGCCACAGTTGCAGGAACTGATCGGTCAGTTGCCGCAGGCGAAACCCGAACAGCAGGCCAGACTGGCGACTTACGCCAGTGAAGATTTACATGCCATTGCGCCGACGCAGCCGCGCGTCTCAACACAGCCAGCTCGCCCGAAAACTGAACTAACCCGTGTGACCGCGCGCCCGCAGGTCGAGCGTAAAACGGAAAAAGTGACGGACAGCGAACCGGTTATTGCGCGTGCGGTGTTGCAGGTTAAGACGCCGGAACTGGTCAGCGATCATCAGGAGATTGTCGCCAAACCAGCCACGCTTTCGATGGACGAACTGGGTGAAAAACTGACGACGCTTTTGAAAGATCAGATCCACTTTCAGCTCAACAAACAACAGCAGATCTCCACCATCCGTCTCGATCCACCGTCGCTTGGCAAGCTTGAGATCGCCGTACAACTCGACAACGGCAAACTGATGGTGCACATCGGCGCGAATCAAAGCGAAGTTTGCCGCGCGTTACAGCAGTTTAGCGACGATCTCCGCCAGCATCTGACGGCGCAAAATTTTATGGAGGTGAACGTACAGGTTTCCTCCGAAGGGCAGTCGCAGCAACAACAGTCGGGCCATCAGCAGGAAGAGGTGAGTGCCGCCTTACAGCTTGATGATGCGCCTCAATTTCAACAGAACGAATCCGTTTTGATCAAAGTGTAAAGGCAATATGAAGAAAATCGTGGTGGCGGGCGTGGTCAGCGCCGTTCTGGCGTTGGTGGTGGGGGCCGGAGCTGGATGGGGTGTCTGGCATCATTATGCCGGAAAAGGAAAACCGACGGCCGTTGCACGGGCGGAAACGGTGGAAACCCTGGATGAAAGCAAAAGCGTGTTTGTGACGTTGCCGGAAACCATTGTCACGCTGCATGACAACAACGGTGCGGACCATTATTTGTCGGCGGAATTAGTGATGGTGGTCGCCAGTGATAAAGAAGCGGAAAAAATAAAACATCAGGAGCCGCTGTATCAAAGTATTGCAGTTGAATGCCTGACGGAAATGAAATTTGAAGATTTGCGCGGCATGAAAATATCCGCCATCCGCAAACTGATTTCTGATGCGTTAAAGAAAGATCTTCAGCGTCGCAAAATGAGCGCACCGTATAAGGATTTGCTGGTGAAAAAAGTGGTCTTCCAGTAATCACCAGGCGGATATAAACATGCTACAGGACGTATTCGAGTCAGAAGAATTTGCTGCCGCGCCGGTATTAACCCCGCAGCAGGAGAGCCACTACTTGCAGGCCTATCTACCGTTGGTGCGTAAAGTGGTGCGGCAACTTGCTCCGCAGTGTAATTGCATTATTGACCGTCAGGATATGGAACAAACGGCGTTAATGGGGCTGCTTAATGCCATTCGTCGCTATGGGCTGCCGGACGAAGGTTTTGCGGGCTATGCCGTGCACCGGATTCGCGGCGCGATCCTGGATGAGCTGCGCGCTCTCGACTGGCGACCGCGCCAGCTGCGACAGAAATATCATCAGATGAAAGATCTGATTCGTGAGACGCGCAAAAAACTGGGGCACGAACCGGAGTGGTCAGAACTGGCCGTGGAAGGGATTTCGCATGAAGATTATCTCGAATATCAGCAACTGGAAGGGGCGGAAACGCTCGCCAGCCTTGACGAACTGCTGAACGGTGAAGGGCCAGGCATTCCACTTGCTGGCAGGGAACTGGAAGATCAGTTTGTTACCCAGCAAATGCTGCAATACGCGCTTTCACAATTAAGCGAAAAAGAGCAACTGATCCTCTCCATGTATTACCAGCATGAGATGAATCTCAAAGAGATTGCGCTGGTATTAGGGCTAACCGAAGCCCGAATTTGTCAACTGAATAAACAGATCGCGCAGAAAATTCGTGATTTTGTCTATCCGAATTAAAGTGAAGAAATCATGCAAAAAATATTAGGTTTACTGGTGGTGCTCGGCTGCGTATTTGGCGGTTATTTTGAAGCGGGCGGGCAATTAGTGGCTATCTGGCAACCGGCGGAAATGATCATTATTTTGGGGGCGGGTTTCGGGGCAATGATTATTGGTAATCCGAAACATGTGCTGAAAGAGATTGCTCATCAAATTAAAGGCGTGATCAGTAAAAAACAGCTCGGGCCGGAGTTTCAGCGCCAGCTATTAATGTGTCTGTATGAGTTGCTCGAAATGGTGCAAAACGGTGGTCTGCGCATGTTGGATCAGCATATTGAGCAGCCGGAAGAGAGCACCATTTTCCAGAAATACCCGCTGGTGTTAACCCAGAAGCGGCTGGTGACCTTTATTGCCGATAACTTTCGCCTGATGGCGATGGGCAAAATCGACGCCCACGAACTGGAAGGGATTCTCGATCAGGAGCTGGACACCGCCGAAGAGTCGCTGCTAACGCCGTCACGCTCGCTGCAACGTACCGCCGAGGCGATGCCAGGGTTTGGCATTTGCGCGGCGGTGCTGGGCATCATCATCACCATGCAGTCGATTGATGGGTCTATCGCCCTGATTGGCCTGAAAGTGGCGGCAGCGCTGGTGGGGACGTTTTTAGGCGTCTTTATCTGCTACTGCCTGATGGACCCGCTCGCCAACGCCATGGAACAACAGGCGCGGGCGGAACATTCTTTGCTGGAATGCGTGCGCACCGTGCTGGTGGCGCAGGCAGGCGGCAAACCGACGCTGCTGGCAGTGGACGCCGGGCGTAAGCTGCTGCATCTGGCGTCCAAACCGACCTTCGCCAACCTCGACGCGTGGGTGAATGCGATGCTGGAGCAAGAATAAGCATGAGAAAGACGGGCAACCGCCGCGAGCGTGGGGCAAAAACCACCATCGTCCGGCGGCAGATCAAAAAAAATCATGCCGGGCATCACGGCGGGGCGTGGAAGGTGGCGTTCGCCGACTTTACTTTGGCAATGATGGCGCTATTTATGACGCTGTGGATTGTCAACAGCGTCAGTAAATCCGAGCGTGAAAGCATTATCGCCGCGCTGCACGGGCAGTCGATTTTTAACGGTGGCGGGCTGTCGCCGTTAAATAAAATCAGACCGTCTCATCCGCCAAAACCTGCCACCGTGGCGGTGCCGGAAGAGACGGAGAAAAAAGCGCATGACGTCAACGAGAAAACGGCGCTGCTGAAGAAGAAATCCGCTACTGAGCTTGGCGAGCTGGCAACCAGTATCAACACCATTGCCCGTGATGCGCATATGGAAGCGAATCTGGAGATGGAGATTGTTCCCCAGGGACTGCGCGTGCTGATTAAAGATGACCAGAACCGCAATATGTTTGAACGCGGCAGCGCGCAGATTATGCCGTTCTTTAAAACTTTGCTGGTGGAGTTAGCACCGGTTTTTGATTCGCTCGACAATAAGATCATCATCACCGGGCATACCGATGCGATGGCCTACAAAAACAATATCTACAACAACTGGAACCTTTCGGGCGATCGCGCGCTTTCAGCTCGTCGGGTGCTGGAAGAGGCCGGAATGCCGGAAGATAAAGTGATGCAGGTAAGTGCAATGGCGGACCAGATGCTGCTGGATGCCAAAAATCCGCAAAGCGCGGGCAACCGGCGCATTGAGATTATGGTGCTGACCAAAAGTGCGTCCGATACGCTGTATCAATACTTTGGTCAGCATGGGGATAAAGTGGTGCAACCGCTGGTGCAAAAGCTGGATAAGCAGCAGGTGCTTTCGCAGCGAACGCGTTAAATGCTGAATCTTTATGCATTTCTCAAACTCTGAAATCACTGTATACTTTACCAGTGTTGAGAGGTGAGCAATGCGTAAAATCATTCATGTGGATATGGACTGCTTTTTCGCAGCGGTGGAGATGCGCGACAATCCTGCCCTGCGCGATATCCCTATTGCTATTGGCGGCAGCCGCGAACGTCGGGGGGTGATCAGCACCGCCAATTATCCCGCGCGTAAATTTGGCGTACGTAGCGCTATGCCGACAGGGATGGCGCTCAAATTTTGCCCACATCTCACGCTGCTTCCAGGGCGCTTTGACGCCTACAAAGAAGCCTCAAATCATATCCGCGAAATTTTCTCGCGCTATACCTCGCGCATTGAACCGTTATCACTGGATGAAGCCTATCTCGACGTCACCGATAGTGTGCATTGCCACGGTTCTGCGACCCTCATCGCCCAGGAAATCCGCCAGACAATCTTCAACGAGCTGCAACTGACGGCGTCTGCGGGCGTTGCGCCGGTAAAGTTTCTCGCTAAAATCGCTTCCGACATGAATAAACCCAACGGTCAGTTTGTGATTACTCCGGCAGAAGTTCCGGCATTTCTGCAAACCTTACCGCTGGCAAAAATTCCTGGCGTCGGCAAAGTCTCGGCGGCAAAACTGGAAGCGATGGGGCTGCGGACCTGCGGTGATGTGCAAAAGTGTGATCTGGTGACTCTGCTCAAACGTTTTGGCAAATTTGGCCGCATTTTGTGGGAGCGTAGTCAGGGGATTGACGAGCGCGACGTTAACAGCGAACGGTTGCGAAAATCCGTCGGCGTGGAACGCACGATGGCGGAAGATATTCATCACTGGTCTGAATGTGAAGCGATTATCGAGCGGCTGTACCCGGAACTTGAACGCCGTCTGGCAAAGGTAAAACCTGATTTACTGATTGCCCGTCAGGGAGTGAAATTAAAGTTCGACGATTTCCAGCAAACCACTCAGGAGCACGTCTGGCCACGGCTGAATAAAGCTGATCTAATCGCCACCGCGCGTAAAACCTGGGATGAACGCCGCGGCGGGCGCGGTGTGCGACTGGTGGGGCTGCATGTGACGTTGCTTGACCCTCAAATGGAAAGACAACTGGTGCTGGGATTATGATGTATACTATTATGTCTATTCTGGTGTGCATTATTATGAGGGGATCACTGTATGCATCGAATTCTTGCGGAAAAATCGGTCAATATCACTGAGTTACGTAAAAACCCAGCTAAATACTTTATTGATCAACCAGTTGCGGTTCTTTCTAATAATCGCCCCGCAGGATATCTCTTAAGTGCCAGCGCATTCGAAGCGTTAATGGACATGCTTGCTGAACAAGAGGAGAAAAAGCCTATAAAGGCGCGCTTCCGTCCAAGTGCTGCAAGATTAGAGGAAATTACACGCCGAGCTGAAAAATATCTTAATGATATGACGGATGATGATTTCAATGACTTTAAGGAATAAGGATGCGGGTATTCAAAACAAAACTCATTCGCCTGCAACTTACAGCAGAGGAACTTGAAGCGTTAACGGCGGATTTTATTTCCTATAAGCGTGACGGTGTTTTGCCAGATATATTTGGTCGCGATGCACTCTACGACGACTCGTTTACCTGGCCATTAATCAAATTTGAGCGAGTTGCTCATATTCATCTGGCAAATTAGAATAATCCATTTCCGCCACAGTTGCGCCAATTCAGCAGAACGAATGACGAAGCGCATTTGGTATATTGTCAGGGTGCGTTTGATGAGCAAGCATGGTTGCTCATTGCCATTCTGAAACCTGAACCTCATAAACTGGCTCGAGATAACAACCAAATGCATAAAATTGGGAAAATGGCAGAAGCGTTTCGCATGCGTTTTTGAATTTATATTATGAATAACATACATATAAGAAACTATCAGCCTGGCGATTTTCAGCAACTATGCGCTATTTTCCTTCGAGCGGTTACGATGACTGCCAGTCAGCACTATTCTCCACAGCAAATTGCCGCCTGGGCGCAGATTGACGAATCTCGCTGGAAAGATAAACTCGCGAAATCACAAGTGCGGGTTGCAGTCATTAATGCACAACCGGTTGGTTTTATTTCCCGCATTGAACATTATATCGATATGTTATTTGTTGACCCTGAATACACCCGCCGTGGGGTTGCCAGCGCTTTGTTAAAACCTTTGATTAAGTCTGAATCCGAACTTACGGTGGACGCCAGCATAACCGCAAAGCCCTTTTTTGAACGTTATGGTTTTCAGACAGTTAAGCAGCAGTGCGTTGAATGCCGGGGAGCGTGGTTTACTAATTTTTATATGCGATATAAACCGCAACATTAAATCCAGCTTGCAATGAAAATAACGCCCGCCTAGTATGTGCGCGTTTTCTTATTCCACAAACTGCAAGGAGGTAAATCATGACAAATCCTTTATCAATGACTCTTTGCAGACCTTTCCAGGATTAATTCTTTTTTTCTTGCCCTGGATTCGTCTGCCATTTCCTGATTTTTATTCATAAATGGAATGGTTTATGGGCAAATATATTCGTCCCTTATCCGATGCGGTATTTACCATCGCATCTGATGACCTGTGGATCGAGAGTTTAGCGATCCAACAATTACACACCACGGCAAATTTACCCAACATGCAGCGCGTAGTAGGGATGCCAGATTTACATCCCGGACGCGGCTACCCGATTGGCGCAGCGTTCTTCTCCGCAGGCCGTTTTTACCCGGCACTGGTCGGCAATGATATCGGCTGCGGCATGGCGCTATGGCAAACAGATATTCTCGCTCGCAAATACAACGCCGATAAGTTTGAAAAGCGATTATCAGCTTTGGATGACGTTGCTGAAGAAAGCTGGCTGGAGGAAAACCTGCCGTCAGCATTTGCACAGCATCCGTGGCGCAGCTCGCTTGGCTCTATCGGTGGCGGAAACCACTTCGCAGAACTGCAACAAGTTGATGAAATCATCGACGCTGAACTGTTTGCACTGGCAGGTCTGGATGCGCAGCATCTGCAACTGCTGGTTCATAGCGGCTCGAGGGGGTTGGGGCAGTCTATTTTACAGCGGCATATTGCCTCGTTTTCGCATCATGGTTTGCCTGAAGGCAGTGACGACGCGCTACGGTATATTGCGGAACATGACGATGTGCTAGCGTTTGCGCGTATTAATCGCCAGATGATTGCTTTGCGCATAATGCAACAAGTTAAGGCCACCGGAAGTCCGGTTCTGGATGTGGCGCATAACTTTGTTAGCGCGTGCCAAATCGGCGATCAACAGGGTTGGTTGCATCGTAAAGGTGCCACGCCGGATGACAACGGTCTGGTGATTATTCCCGGTTCACGCGGTGATTACTCCTGGCTTGTACAGCCTGTTGCGAACGAAAAAACGCTCCACTCGCTGGCGCATGGGGCAGGGCGTAAATGGGGGCGCACCGAGTGTAAAGGGCGTCTGGCAGCGAAATGCACGGCGACGCAACTCTCGCGTACTGAACTTGGCAGTCGGGTAATTTGTCGCGATAAACAACTCATCTTTGAAGAAGCGCCACAAGCCTATAAATCGGCTGAAAGCGTGGTGCAATGTCTGGTGCAAGCCGGTTTAATTATTCCTGTCGCGCGGCTGCGTCCGGTGCTAACGCTCAAAAACAGTGGAGGGAAAAAAGGATGATCTTGCTACAACTCTCCTCAGCGCAGGGGCCGGAAGAATGTTGCCTCGCAGTGAAAAAGGCGCTGGACAGGTTGATTAAAGAAGCTACCCGACAAGACGTCGCGATAACGGTGCTGGAAACAGAAACGGGTCGCTACTCTGACACGTTGCGTTCAGCGCTGATTTCTCTGGATGGCGATAACGCATGGGCATTAAGCGAAAGTTGGTGCGGCACTATCCAGTGGATTTGTCCGAGTCCGTATCGGCCTCATCATGGGCGCAAAAACTGGTTTCTGGGCATTGGGCGTTTTACTGCTGATGAGCAGGAACAATCGGATGCAATCCGTTATGAGACGCTGCGTTCGTCGGGGCCGGGCGGTCAACATGTCAATAAAACCGACTCGGCGGTACGCGCCACGCATCTGGCATCCGGGATTAGCGTGAAGGTTCAGTCAGAGCGCAGCCAACATGCCAACAAACGGCTGGCGCGATTGCTGATTGCCTGGAAGCTGGAGCAACAGCAACAGGAAAATAGCGCGGCGCTGAAATCGCAGCGGCGAATGTTCCATCACCAGATTGAACGTGGCAACCCGCGACGAACGTTTACAGGGATGGCTTTTGTCGCTGTGTAATTGAGGAATGTCTCCCGCCGTTTTCTATATGAAAGCGGCGGGAAAAACGAAAGGAATAGTCATGTTTATCGGTCATCTTCCGGCTGGTTATTTAATAACTTGTACTTTAATGAAACGCTTGCCACTGATTGCTCGTCATGCGCGCTGGGCGATGGTTATTGGCTTACTTGGGGCCGTTGCGCCCGATTTTGATCTTTTTTGGTGCTATCTGGTTGATAACGGGCAACGACATCATCATCTTTACCCGTCTCATTGGCCATTATTATGGTTTGCTCTGCTGGCGGCGACATTAGTCTGGGCAGGAATTGCGAAGAATAAACTTCCGGCGTGGCTGGGCGTGGTGTTTTGCCTGAATAGTATCGCGCATTTATTACTCGATACGCTGGTCGGTGATATCTGGTGGCTGATGCCTTTCGTTAACCAACCGTTTGCATTCTTTCATATTACGGCGGTACATCATCCGTGGTGGCTCAATTTTTTATTACACTGGTCGTTTTTACTGGAACTGGCATTAGTGGTTGCCGCCATTGCCATGTGGTGCAGGCGTAATGCCAAAATGGTAAATGCATGAAAAAATTATTCTGACTTTAAGCGGCGTAACATGTTTCCTGGGGAAATTCTCCCGTGGTTAAGTATGCTCTCCTGACTTTGCCCCAGGCTCTGAACATATAAAATTTCTGCTTTTCACCCTTAAGTTCTTTCACGGATTCCAGCGCAAAACCTTCTTTGGTGATCAGAAATTCTCCCCATGAAATATGGTCGCAGCTATATAAATATGCGACCTTTTCATGAGTTTCATAATGTTTTGTTATTTCGATATAGATAGCCATTGGCTTCAAACAGTAGTCCACGCCCGCAGGCGTGGACATTATTGTAATTACTTCGCCGGAATTTCTTTCAGCAGTTCAGTCAGTAGTGTCCAGTAATGACCTACGCTTTCGATGTGAACTTGCTCATCCGGAGAGTGTGGACCGGTGATGGTTGGCCCGATAGAAACCATGTCCATTTCCGGATACGGTTTTTTGAACAGACCACATTCCAGGCCCGCGTGGATAATCTGGATGTTCGGCGTCTTGTTGAACAGACGCTGATAAGTTTCACGTACCAGATGCATCACCGGAGAATTAGCGTCCGGCTGCCAGCCAGGATATGCGCCTTTCGCTTCGGTTTTCGCGCCAGCCAGTTTACCCAGCGAATCCAGCATGCTCACCACGTAGTCTTTACCGCTGTCGATCAGAGAACGGATCAGGCAGTGAATTTCTACGTTATTGTCAGTCATGGTCACCACACCGACGTTCAGGGAGGTTTCCACCACACCTTTTGCCACATCGGAATTGCGGATCACACCGTTCGGGGTGGCGTTCAGCAGACGAATAAAGGTATCGCGAGATTTCGCAATCAGGGCAGCTTTATCGTTCGCAACAGAGTCCAGCAGCAATGCCAGATTTTTCTCTTTCTCTGCCAGCTCGTTTTTCAGGATTTCCTGATAGGTATTCACCAGAGATTTCAGGGCGTCGACTTTATCAGCTGCGACAGCAATGGTCGCAAAGGCTTCACGCGGGATGGCGTTACGCAGTGTGCCACCGTTGAAATCGATAAGGCGCAGGTCCAGCTCTTCTGCATGACCCGCCAGGAAGCGCACCAGCAGTTTGTTGGCATTACCCAGGCCAACGTGGATTTCACCGCCGGAGTGACCGCCTTTTAGACCTTTTAAGGTTAACTTGAAGGTTTCAAAACCAGCTGGAACTGCTTCACGATCTAAATGCAGGTTGGAGGTGAAGTCGATACCCCCCGCGCAACCCATGTAGATTTCACCTTCCTCTTCGGAGTCGGTGTTAATCAGAATATCAGCCTGCAACCAGTTGCTCTGTAAGCCAAAAGCACCATCCATACCGGCTTCTTCGGTCATGGTCAGCAGCACTTCCAGCGGGCCGTGAACCACGTTTTCGTCAGCCAGAACCGCCAGCGCAGACGCCATACCAATGCCGTTATCCGCACCCAGCGTGGTGCCGCGCGCTTTAACCCATTCGCCATCAATATAAGGCTGGATAGGATCTTTAGTGAAGTCATGCACGGTGTCGTTATTTTTCTGCGGCACCATATCGAGGTGGGCCTGCAAGACGACCGGTTTACGATTTTCCATACCTGCGGTAGCAGGTTTACGAATCAGGATATTACCTACCTGATCGCGTTCGACATGGAAACCTTTCTCTTTTGCCCAACCAACAATGTATTCAGCGAGTTGCTCTTCATGATAGGACGGGTGAGGAATAGAACAGATTTTGGCAAAAATATCCCACAGCGGCTGTGGAGATAATTGAGACAGTTCAGACACGTTAAGTCTCCTTGTCGATCACCCGCAAAACAGTATTGCAGGTCACAGGGTTAGCAGAAAATGTTGTCAACACAAGACAGGCTTGCGAGATATGTTTGAGAATACCACTTTATCCCGCGTCAGGGAGAGGCAGTGCGTAAAAAGACGCGGACTCATGTGAAATACTGGTTTTTAGTGCGCCAGATCTCTATAATCTCGCGCAACCTATTTTCCCCTCGAACACTTTTTAAGCCGTAGATAAACAGGCTGGGACACTTCACATGAGCGAAAAATACATCGTCACCTGGGACATGTTGCAGATCCATGCACGTAAACTCGCAAGCCGACTGATGCCTTCTGAACAATGGAAAGGCATTATTGCCGTAAGCCGTGGCGGTCTGGTACCGGGTGCGTTACTGGCGCGTGAACTGGGTATTCGTCATGTCGATACCGTTTGTATTTCCAGCTATGATCACGACAACCAGCGCGAGCTTAAAGTGCTAAAACGCGCAGAAGGCGATGGCGAAGGCTTCATCGTTATTGATGACCTGGTGGATACCGGTGGCACTGCGGTTGCGATTCGTGAAATGTATCCAAAAGCGCACTTTGTCACCATCTTCGCAAAACCGGCTGGTCGTCCGCTGGTTGATGATTATGTTGTTGATATCCCGCAAGATACCTGGATCGAACAACCGTGGGATATGGGCGTCGTATTCGTCCCGCCAATCTCCGGTCGCTAATCTTTTCAACGCCTGGCACTGCCGGGCGTTGTTCTTTTTAACTTCAGGCAGGTTACAATAGTTTCCAGTAAGTATTCTGGAGGCTGCATCCATGACACAGGCAAACCTGAGCGAAACCCTGTTCAAACCCCGCTTTAAACATCCTGAAACCTCGACGCTAGTTCGCCGCTTTAATCACGGCGCACAACCGCCTGTGCAGTCGGCCCTTGATGGTAAAACCATCCCTCACTGGTATCGCATGATTAACCGTCTGATGTGGATCTGGCGCGGCATTGACCCACGTGAAATCCTCGACGTCCAGGCACGTATTGTGATGAGCGATGCCGAACGTACCGACGATGATTTATACGATACGGTGATTGGCTACCGTGGTGGCAACTGGATTTATGAGTGGGCCACCCAGGCGATGGTGTGGCAACAAAAAGCCTGTGCGGAAGAAGATCCGCAACTCAGTGGTCGTCACTGGCTGCATGCGGCTACGTTGTACAACATTGCCGCCTATCCTCATCTGAAAGGAGATGACCTGGCCGAGCAAGCGCAGGCTTTGTCAAACCGCGCCTATGAAGAGGCCGCTCAGCGTCTGCCGGGCACCATGCGGCAGATGGAGTTTACCGTACCCGGCGGTGCGCCCATCACCGGCTTTTTGCATATGCCGAAAGGCGATGGCCCGTTCCCGACAGTATTAATGTGTGGTGGTCTGGATGCGATGCAGACGGACTATTACAGCCTGTATGAACGTTATTTTGCGCCGCGCGGCATTGCGATGCTGACTATTGATATGCCGTCGGTGGGCTTTTCTTCAAAATGGAAGCTCACCCAGGACTCCAGCCTGTTGCATCAGCACGTCTTAAAGGCGCTGCCTAACGTACCGTGGGTAGATCACACTCGCGTCGCGGCCTTTGGTTTCCGTTTCGGCGCTAACGTTGCCGTGCGTCTGGCATACCTTGAATCGCCGCGTCTGAAAGCGGTTGCCTGTCTTGGTCCGGTAGTTCATACCCTGTTGAGTGATTTTAAGTGCCAGCAACAGGTGCCGGAAATGTATCTTGACGTTCTGGCGAGTCGTTTGGGTATGCATGATGCTTCCGACGAAGCGTTACGCGTGGAGTTGAATCGCTATTCATTAAAAGTGCAAGGATTGCTGGGACGTCGTTGCCCAACGCCAATGTTATCAGGCTACTGGAAGAACGATCCGTTCAGCCCGGAAGAGGACTCACGCTTAATCACCTCATCAACTGCTGACGGTAAATTGTTAGAGATCCCATTTAACCCGGTGTATCGGAATTTTGACAAAGGTCTTCAGGAAATCACCGACTGGATCGAAAAACGATTGTGTTAAAAATTTGCTAAATTTTGCCAATTTGGTAAAACAGTTGCATCACAACAGGAGATTGCAATGACGTTACCGAGTGGACACCCGAAGAGCAGATTGATCAAAAAATTTACCGCACTAGGCCCGTATATTCGTGAAGGTAAGTGCGAAGATAATCGATTCTTTTTCGATTGTCTGGCTGTATGCGTCAACGTGAAACCGGCACCGGAAGTGCGTGAGTTCTGGGGCTGGTGGATGGAACTGGAAGCGCAGGAATCCCGTTTTACCTACAGTTACCAGTTTGGTCTGTTCGATAAAGCAGGCGACTGGACGAGTGTTCAGATAAAAGATGCCGAAGTGGTTGAACGACTGGAGCACACCCTGCGTGAATTTCACGAGAAGCTGCGTGAGCTGCTGGCGACGCTGAATCTGAAGCTGGAACCGGCGGATGATTTTCGTGATGAACCGGTGAAGTTAACGGCGTGAGTGAAATGTGCCGGATGCATCACATCCGGCAATATCCATTAAAACTGATAGGTCATGCCAACCGCGACAATATCATCATTATTGATGTTCAGCTTATTATCGCTATCCAGTTGGTTTATTTTATAATCAACAAATGCCGACATATTTTTGTTGAAATAATACGTAGCACCAACATCGATATAATTGACCAGATCTTCATCACCGATGCCTTCAATATCTTTCCCTTTCGATAAGACATAACCCAGCGACGGACGCAGACCAAAGTCAAACTGGTATTGGGCGACCGCTTCAAAGTTCTGTGTCTTATTGGCAAAGCCGCCAGTTATTGGCGTCATTTTGCGTGTTTCAGAATAGAAAGTTGCCAGATAAATATTATTGGCATCGTATTTCAGACCTGTTGCCCATGCTTCTGCACGCTTGCCTGTGCCACGGCTTTGCAGGTTCTGCTCGTTAGTGCGATCGGAGTTGGTATAGGCCCCACTGATGGCGAAATCGCTGCCACCAAAGTCATATGTCAATGACGTACCGAAGCCATCGCCGTTTTGCTTTTTAACGTCGCGGTTTTCGTTTTTCCCTTGATATTGCAGGGTTAAGTTCAGGCCATCGATAACGCCGAAGAAGTCAGTGTTACGGTAAGTGGCCAGACCGCTGGCGCGTTTGGTCATAAAGTTGTCGGTCTGCGCCGAGGAGTCGCCACCAAATTCCGGGAACATATCGGTCCAGGCTTCCACGTCATACAGCGCGCCCAGGTTACGACCATAATCGAAAGAACCCAAATCTTTATATTTCAACCCGGCAAAAGCGAGACGCGTTTTTTGCTGTGCAGTATCACTCTCCGCTTTATTACCGGCAAACTCTGCTTCCCAACGACCATAACCAGTCAGTTGATCGTTAATTTGTGTTTCGCCTTTAAAACCAAAACGGATATAACTCTGGTCGCCATCTTTACTGTCGTTATCACTCATATAATGCATGGCTTTAACTTTGCCATAGACATCCAGTTTATTACCGTCTTTGTTATATATTTCTGCGGCCTGTACGGATGCAGATGCCACAATGCCCATCACCACTAATGCCAGAGTGCTCTTTTTCATTTTCATTCCTGATTTTAATTAACGCGCGAATATTCAGCGGGAGAGTCCCGTTGAAAACAGGAAAGTTTTTAACCTGAGATTGTTAAAGATATATTACAGATTAATAATATTCTTAAAATGTGGTAATTTATTAAATCTGTAATAAAAGCGTAAACAACTGCCGCTACGCTTGCTGATCCCGCGCAACAAAACGCCATGCTTTGCTCGCAGATGGTTGGCAACCGACGACAGTCCTGCTAAAACGTTCGTTTGATATCATTTTTCCTAAAATTGAATGGCAGAGAATCATGAGTGACAGCCAGACGCTGGTGGTAAAACTCGGCACCAGTGTGCTAACAGGCGGATCGCGCCGTCTGAACCGTGCCCATATCGTTGAACTTGTTCGCCAGTGCGCGCAGTTACATGCCGCCGGGCATCGGATTGTTATTGTGACGTCGGGCGCGATCGCCGCCGGACGTGAGCACCTAGGTTACCCGGAACTGCCAGCGACTATCGCCTCGAAACAACTGCTGGCGGCGGTAGGGCAGAGTCGACTGATTCAACTGTGGGAACAGCTGTTTTCGATTTATGGCATTCACGTCGGGCAAATGCTGCTGACCCGTGCTGATATGGAAGACCGTGAACGCTTCCTGAACGCCCGCGACACCCTGCGAGCGTTGCTCGATAACAATATCGTTCCGGTAATCAATGAGAACGATGCTGTCGCTACTGCAGAGATTAAGGTCGGCGATAACGATAACCTTTCTGCGCTGGCGGCGATTCTGGCGGGTGCCGATAAACTGTTGCTGCTGACCGATCAAAAAGGTTTGTATACCGCTGACCCGCGCAGCAATCCGCAGGCAGAACTGATTAAAGATGTTTACGGCATTGATGACGCACTGCGCGCGATTGCTGGCGACAGCGTTTCAGGCCTCGGAACTGGCGGCATGAGTACCAAATTGCAGGCCGCGGACGTGGCTTGCCGTGCGGGTATCGACACCATTATTGCCGCGGGCAGCAAGCCGGGCGTTATTGGTGATGTGATGGAAGGCATTTCCGTCGGTACCCTGTTTCATGCCCAGGCGACCCCGCTTGAAAACCGTAAACGCTGGATTTTCGGTGCACCACCTGCGGGTGAAATCACGGTAGATGAAGGGGCAACCGCCGCCATTCTTGAACGCGGCAGCTCCCTGTTGCCGAAAGGTATTAAAAGCGTGACTGGCAATTTCTCGCGTGGTGAAGTCATCCGCATTTGCAACCTCGAAGGTCGCGATATCGCCCACGGCGTCAGTCGTTACAACAGCGATGCATTACGCCGTATTGCTGGACACCACTCGCAAGAAATTGATGCAATACTGGGATATGAATATGGCCCGGTTGCCGTTCACCGTGATGACATGATTACCCGTTAAGGAGCTGGCCGATGCTGGAACAAATGGGCATTGCCGCAAAGCAAGCCTCGTATAAATTAGCGCAACTCTCCAGCCGCGAAAAAAATCGCGTGCTGGAAAAAATCGCCGATGAACTGGAAGCACAAAGCGAAATCATCCTCAACGCTAACGCCCAGGATGTTGCTGACGCGCGTGCCAATGGCCTTAGCGAAGCGATGCTTGACCGTCTGGCACTGACGCCCGCACGGCTGAAAGGCATTGCCGATGATGTGCGCCAGGTGTGCAACCTCGCCGATCCGGTGGGGCAGGTGATTGATGGTGGCGTACTGGACAGCGGCCTGCGTCTTGAGCGTCGTCGCGTACCGCTGGGGGTTATTGGCGTGATTTATGAAGCTCGCCCGAACGTGACGGTTGATGTCGCTTCGCTGTGCCTGAAAACCGGTAACGCAGTGATCCTGCGTGGTGGCAAAGAAACCTGTCGCACTAACGCTGCAACGGTGGCGGTGATTCAGGACGCCCTGAAATCCTGCGGCTTACCGGCGGGTGCCGTGCAGGCGATTGATAATCCTGACCGTGCGCTGGTCAGTGAAATGCTGCGTATGGATAAATACATCGACATGCTGATCCCGCGTGGTGGCGCTGGCCTGCATAAACTGTGCCGCGAACAGTCGACGATCCCGGTGATCACAGGTGGTATAGGCGTATGCCATATTTACGTTGATGAAAGCGCGGAGATCGCTGAAGCATTAAAAGTGATCGTCAACGCGAAAACTCAGCGACCGAGCACATGTAATACGGTTGAAACGTTGCTGGTGAATAAAAACATCGCCGATAGTTTCCTGCCCGCATTAAGCAAACAAATGGCGGAAAGTGGCGTGACGTTACACGCTGATGCAGGTGCACTGGCGCAGTTGCAGACAGGCCCCGCGAAGGTGGTGGCTGTTAAAGCGGAAGAGTATGACGATGAGTTTCTGTCATTAGATTTGAACGTCAAAATCGTCAGCGATCTTGACGATGCCATCGCCCATATTCGTGAACACGGCACACAACACTCCGATGCGATCCTGACCCGCGATATGCGCAACGCCCAGCGTTTTGTTAACGAAGTGGATTCGTCCGCTGTTTACGTTAACGCCTCTACGCGTTTTACCGACGGCGGTCAGTTTGGACTGGGTGCGGAAGTGGCGGTAAGCACACAAAAACTCCACGCGCGTGGCCCAATGGGGCTGGAAGCACTGACCACTTACAAGTGGATCGGCATTGGTGATTACACCATTCGTGCGTAAATAAAACCGGGTGATGCAAAAGTAGCCATTTGATTCACAAGGCCATTGACGCATCGCCCGGTTAGTTTTAACCTTGTCCACCGTGATTCACGTTCGTGAACATGTCCTTTCAGGGCCGATATAGCTCAGTTGGTAGAGCAGCGCATTCGTAATGCGAAGGTCGGAGGTTCGACTCCTCTTATCGGCACCATTCAAACATCTCCCCAAGTCTACTAAAGTCTTTCAAAACCCCTTATAATCCGTGTATTAAAGCCCCGTTCGTCTTTTGACGTCTACTAAAGTCCCTCAAAATCTACGGTCAGATGGGGGTACTTATGGGGGTATTTGCTGTTCGGTTTAGTGGAGGTACCCCCAAGTGAAACTCAATGCCCGTCAAATAGACACAGCCAAGCCAAAAGAGAAGGCTTACAAGCTGGCCGATGGTGGCGGTTTGTATCTCTTGGTAAAACCTAATGGAGGTAAATACTGGCGACTTAAATATCGTGTAGCTGGTAAAGAGAAGCTATTGGCACTAGGTGTGTATCCTGAGGTTACTCTAGCCGATGCTCGGGCAAAACGTGAAGATGCGAAAAGAGGTATCGCTGGTGGTATCGATCCGATGGAAGCGAAACGAGAGGAAAAGATTGCCCGGGAAACGCAGTTAAACAACACCTTCAAAGATATTGCCCTTGAGTGGCACAGCAGCAAATTAAAAAAATGGTCTGCTGGTTATGCTTCAGACATCCTCGAAGCCTTCAACAAAGATGTGTTCCCTTACATTGGCAAAAAACCAATCGCCGAAATCAAACCACTTGAACTTCTGAATGTGCTGCGGCGCATCGAGGGGCGCGGTGCTACAGAAAAAGCCAAAAAAGTGAGGCAGCGGTGCGGGGAAGTTTTCCGCTATGCAATAGTCACTGGTCGCGCAGAGTATAACCCTGCACCAGACCTTACTAGCGCGATGCAAGGCCATGAATCTAATCATTACCCTTTCCTTACAGCTAAAGAATTACCTGATTTTTTCAAGGCATTGTCCAGTTACTCAGGAAGCGCATTGGTTGTTATGGCGGCTCGTCTACTGATTATCACCGGCTTGCGGACTGGCGAACTACGTGGCGCATTATGGGATGAAATTGATTTCAACAAGGCTATCTGGGAGATACCCGCTTCACGTATGAAAATGCGGCGGCCTCATATTGTGCCATTGTCTGATCAGGCTCTTTCGCTTATTGGGAAGATTAGAGAAATAACAGGCAATTACCCTCTTATGTTTCCCGGGCGCAATGATCCAAGGAAAACAATGAGTGAGGCCAGCATAAACCAAGTGTTTAAGCGCATTGGCTACGCTGGAGGTGTAACTGGTCATGGGTTCCGGCACACTATGAGCACGATTTTGCATGAGCAGGGCTATAACACCGCGTGGATAGAAACGCAGCTCGCTCACGTTGATAAGAACTCAATTCGTGGCACATACAACCATGCGCAATATCTGGATGGAAGGCGGGAGATGCTTCAATGGTATGCCGACTATATGGATGCGCTGGAGAAGGAGGAGAACGTTGTTCATGGTTCGTTTGGGAAACGAGCTTAACTGTATGAATAGACCGTGTTAAGCAATGGTAGTAGACTTATGTAGACGAACAAAGAATAGGCTATGTCTAGGCTGATCCCCGAAAACCCGTACACCCCTACGGGCTGGCATAGCCGTCAGAATTAGGGGCGCGGGGTGGCGTATGGTGAGAGCCAAAAAACAAGATTTAGCATGGTTTGATATTAGTAATTATGAATTTTTAAATGATTTAACCTTGCCGGACTTGATTCAAGAATTAGAGTGGCGCGATTTTTTATTGCGTCATGCAAAAGATGACACTGCTATATTCAAAGAAGAGTACGATATAAAATATGAAAGGATTTTTTCGGGCGATCCTAACCTAACCATTCTCAATGAAGAAGAGGAAGAGGTCGAAGAATTTATTCGCAAAGTAAATGATGAAGCCCCATCATTAAGAAATGAGTACGATGATCTTCCCTCATTATCTTCAGCTATGGGGGTTAGTCCAGTAACATTTTCAGAGCTGGCCATGTACTCTTTCTCATCGATAGATCAAGGCTTTTTTAAAAGAGACGAAGAGGATTGCTACCTCAAGGCAAACGCTATGCTTGCGAGTGTTACTGGAAACCTAAGTAATTGTTCCCCTAACATCATACTCGTTTCTATAGATTTAGATGACGCCACTGATGACGAAATTATTACCAGCCTGACTCACCTTCTACCTCTATGGCGAAAAGAGTTAAAAGTACCAGAGAGAGAGCATGTCGCTCAGAAAAGGATTGGATTAAAGACCCTTCAGAAGTTGATATCTAATAGAGTGATACCTATTGTTGATCTGCTGATTTGGGGTGAGAAGTCAGGTAAGGAAGTGAGCAATCCGATGATTTCTGCCTTGGTTTTTAGTGATGATCCGAAAGATACGCAGGCTATTAAGGAATCAATAAAGCCTTTTGCACTTGAATCTATAAGCGAGAGATACACCCGCTTGCTTCAGCTTTATGTAAACAAAGACAGAGAAATGAGCTTGATAAAAATATCTGATTTAATGAGTAGAGATTTATAGCAAGCAAAATCCTACGTAAACGTTTTAAGTAAATTTCGCGATTTCCGCTTTGAATACGCTACTGTGTATTTCAAAGCGGATAATCTTCTCAAAAAAATATTTTATTTTTATCCGCTATCACCCATTCACCGGTTTGTTTAATCTCCTTTCTGTCTACTGATGTCCATTAAAGAAGATGACAGAATATAGGAGTAAACATGTCTCAATCATTTATTCGTCTTTCTGAGGTTCAACGCCGTACTGGTTACAGCAAAGCGTGGATTTATCGGCTCATCAAAGAACAGCGATTCCCTCAATCTGTAAAGATTGGAAGCCGATCAATTGCGTTTATTGAAAGTGAAATTGAAGAATGGATTAATCAGCGCATCGCTGAGTCGCGTGGCGAGGTAGCGTAATGAATAAGAAAAACCGCCCATTACAGGCGGCTAATTCAGATATTCGTGTATCTGATGTTACGCCCCTTACAAAATCCCTTCAAGCACCAAAGCGCACACCGAAAAAGCATCGTGCCAGAGTCTATATGCTGCGTACTGGTATAGAGGGATGGACAGAAAATGACATTCTTCGCTACTGCCGTCTGTCTTCTGGTCGTAACTATGCAACAGAGTTAGAACGCCAGCTTGGAATCACTCTGGAGCGTATCGACGAAAAGAATCCTGATGGTATCGGAACACACCTTCGCTACCGTTTCTCCTGCCGTGGTGATGTTCTGAAAGTGATCACTCATATTAACCATCTTGCGAACATAAATGATCACAACGGACTTTCTCAGCAGGAAATTGCCGACATTCTGAAACTCTACCCGGACGCGTTTAACGCCGCTTAACGGAGACTGAAAATGAACATCGAAAAAAGCAGATTAATTTCTGAGGCCGCCCCTCATCTGAACGCCTCTCTGAGCACAATTAACGGTAATGAATTTGCCGCAATTGTCCCGGTTATTCCTGGTCATATCGGTGGGCGTGAAACCAATATTGTTAGCGCAAAAGCGTTACACAAAGCGTTGGGCGTGGGAAAAGACTTCTCTACATGGATCACTGATCGCATCTCTGAATATGACTTCACCATTGGGCACGATTACTCAGTCCATAAAACTATTTCCCCAAATTTGGGGAAAAGCCCGAATGGCGCGGCTTACAGAAAGATTAAGCAGTCTGGCAGACCCGGCAAAGACTATCTGTTAAGTGTCGGAATGGCGAAAGAACTGGCAATGATCGAACGCAATGATCAGGGTCGCGCTATCCGCCGTTATTTCATCCAGTGCGAGGAAGAATTACAGCGTAGCGTTCCTGAAATCGCCGCCCGCTATCGTCGCCAGCTAAAAGCCCGTATCAGTGCCGCAAACAACTTTAAGCCAATGTGCGATGCGCTGAATATGGCCCGTGCCGAGCAGGGGAAAACGACGCAGCAACACCACTACACAAACGAGAGCAATATGATTTCTCGTATCGTTCTTGGTGGGCTAACTGCTAAGCAGTGGGCGCGGATAAATGGCTATTCTGGCGAACCTCGCGACCATATGAACGCAGAACAACTTGAGCACCTCTCATATCTCGAAAGCACCAATATCACGTTAATTGATATGGGCATGGAATATGAGCAGCGCAAAGGAGAACTCACCCGCCTGTCGCAACGCTGGCTCGCTAAGCGTCTGGAGGTGGTCCATGTTTAAGCCGACAGGAACACCACAACCTCAAAAACGCTACAAGGATGCCCACGGAGCACTCGTTACTGTCGAAAGCGTGTCTCACAACCGAGTGACGTTTTATCGCGACGGGTATCAATCGCCATGCGTACAACCGCTGGCGCGCTTCATGAAGGAGTTCGCGGAGGTTAACAAATGCTAACCGTCCAGAAGAAGATATTTTCACTGGCTGGTATGTCGCCAAAATCCAGCAATATGACAGCAAAGTCTGGCATTAATACAGCAGATACAAGCAAAGTTTATCATTTTCTGGTGGTGGGAGCGGATGCCTTAACTATGTCAGAAATTACGGTCGATGGTGTTAGCGTTGAGAAGGTCGGCGGCTGCGCCAGAGAATTTCTGGTCGTAGATGGCTTTCTCTGCTCGCGTAGTGACTCCACAAAAACCTTCGTCCACACGCGCGACGTTAACGAAATGAGCGCGATGTATTGTGCATCTGGTGCTTCCAATAGTGAGTTTTCGGAGTCCATAAAAAAGAGCTTGCCGTTATGCGGCAACACGGTTTATGGTTATAAGGCACCTCATAAAACGGGTGCCGGGTTTCGCAGCCCGGAAATGTACGAGGCGACACATGACGCGCCGAGCGTCTTTTTTTGTGCCGTTAGCCAGACTCACACTTTTTTCAGTGATGCGGTTATAATCCGCGTCGCTTGCAAAATTATGGTGGGCTGGACAGGGCAGCCGAAAGGCTGGCCGGTTTCCTTGTACGCCGGTACTGCGAACTCTGTTCAGTCCACCACCAGCGAGTTTCGCAGCTCCGGTGGTGGGAAGAACTCCCAGTACAAGGAGGCTGCCACATGCTGGCTACTACCCCTACCCAAAAACCGCAATTTATCTGGATTATCGCCGCAGTTCGCCGCGATTGCCCGACAATTACCGCCAAAATTCATCATATTGCTGCCGAGTCTGAACGCGATGCTCGCCGTTCTCTGGTGCGCGATCACATCTGCTTTTTTGCTGGTCGTATCCGCATGGAGGTGGCACATGATTAAAACCTACGATGTGCATATGGATCCCCTCGAACGCACAAGCCAGATCATCACACTGACAGAAGTGATTAACGACATTCTGGTGAGCAACTCTCCCTCACGAGACGAAAGACTGAAGGCGTTACTCGCGATATTGGATCTCGCCGTTCGTGACGTTCATTTCCTGCTGGAAGGTGGCGAAATGCCAGGAAAAACGGGGGCAACCAATGAATAACTCAATTAATACCCCTCGCCTTACGTCCGCACTTCAATTAATCGAGCAAGCAGCGGCTGTCCTGGTTGCTGTCAGTCTTTCGGCTGAAGAAATGGACGCTACTGATGTCGTGGATGCGATTAAAGCGTGCTCATCTTTGGTTAACGATGCCCGTGCCGAGCTGGTAATTCTTGGGGGTGAAAAATGAATATCAACTTAATTTATCGTCATCCGTGTGAGCTGGAAATTGAATCATTGCTGGGGCGTGAAGAGCCATATCCAGACACATTCACTCCCGCAGATTGCGCGACTGAACGGCTTACCAGAGCGCGCACAGGTCTGGTTCATGTGATGAATGAGATTGTTCCCTCGGTGGGCGGGGAACAGGCGACAGTAATCAATAGCTGGCTACAAAAAGTTACCTCCCTGATAGATATCGGTTTAATCGATGTGGAGAGTGCGAAATGACCAACATCCAGCTCATTGAAGCGCAATGTCGCATCGAACAGGTTCAGACTGTTTTAGGGTTCTGGCTTGAAGGGGCCAGCCCCAGCAACAGAGACAAGTTAATGATTGGCGCGGTTATGTCACTGCTCAATGGCGTACCAGAAGCTATTCAGGAAGCGGACGAATTGTTGGGCAAATATGAGTTACAGAATCATTCAGGCGAGGCGAAACATGAATAATTTCTTAACTTTCCATACAGAAGCAACGCCTGACGGCGTAAACATCATGTACCGCAGCAACGATGGCATGACAGAACGCGTTGAGGCCGTCTCATATATTGATGCCGTAAATCGTCTGGATGCCGGGGATTATGACGATAAACCAGATGAAGGTATGTCAATACATCTCGCTATTGCCGATGGCGGCAACCAGGGATATTTCGATTACACATCACAGCATAACGTCATTATGTGGAGATGGCTGATCGCAACAGTATTCATGCTGGAAATGAGAGAGGAAAACGGCACTGTCAGCATCATTGATGATACTGGCAATCCTTCCGAAGTGGCTGTTTATTCCAACGGCATCGTCGCCATGCCGCTGTATCCAGTAGCAGAGCGCCTCGCTATGGCAAACAACATTGAGGGAGCGATGATAGAACGTTTTGGCATCGAGTCTGGCACAGAACGCGCCATCATTTTCTACAGAGCCATGATGGATGTGGAACAAGGAGCACTGACTCCATTTGGTCGTGAAACGCTTGCTGAACTTCACAACAGCTTTATAGCTGAACTGAATGAAAACGGCATGCCAGCGGAACCAGTGACGCACTGAGGATGGAGCCATGATTACTAAAAATTTCCGACTGAATGCGCTGGCAAATAAGTATGCGTCGGCACTGTATAACCACATTACCTCCACCAGCGGCGGGGACTATTTCATGGTTGATGCGGACGGCGAGGCCGTACGTGTGGAAATCGTTAATGGAGTAAAAGGCGTTCGCAGCCTGATCGATAGCTACACACTGGCAGCCATGAAAGTGTTCTACCCGCAGTGGGAAACCGTGGGGATCGAGCTTCTTGAGCGTTGCGTCACTAAGGACGGATTGACTGACGTCGGGCGTGAGATATGGCAAAGCATGGTTAATGACATGGGCGCAACTGTAGCGGGAGGTTCTCATGCGTGAAAATGCAGAAATGGCGCTTAGCTCCGCAATCGGAGAGCAGGTGGCAAAGATTGCTGGTGCTGTGTGGATTCATAACCTTCATTCTACTGGTGAAGAGAAAATGGCAATTCAGACGCCAGAGGGACGCACCATTACTACATCTCTGAAGCCGTCAGATGTTTGTGATCTGATTTGCGCATTCATGTACCCAGCAATGAGGACTGTCCACGGCGATAAGTGGAAACTTGCGACAACCGCTGAATTTGATATGTGGCTAAACAATGATGGCATGCTGACTGATTACGGAATAACCAAGTGGCAGATGCTGGTTAGCCATATCGCAAACGCTATAGACCAGGTGGGGTACGGTGATGCGAAACATTGATCTTATCCGTCAGGTTATCAGTGCGTCTGAAAACAACTGGCCTCATGTGCTGGGCTGCCTGAACATAAATGTCCCTGACTCTCCGCGCCGTCATGCTCCCTGCCCTGCATGTGGGGGCAAAGATCGATTCCGGTTCGATGACAACGGGCGCGGTAGCTTCATCTGTAATCAGTGCGGCGCTGGTGATGGGCTGGATTTAATTAAACGCGTAAATAACTGCGACACAACAGAGGCGGCGCTTCTTGCCGCTGATGTTCTGGGTATTGATTACCGGACAACGGAAACACCAGAAGCCACCAGCCAGAAACGGGAACAACTGGAAACCGAGCGCCAGCGACGCGAACAGGAGCGCCTGAAAAGGGCAGAGAAGGACGAACAACAAAGACGGGATACGTTTTCCCGTCAGTTTGATGACATGCGCAGAAAGGCTGTAAACGGCAAATCTGATTATCTGGTTGCGAAAGGGGTAGGTGATTTTACATTCCCCGTGTTGCCCGATGGATCTCTGTTGCTGGCGCTGGTGGATAAATCCGGCGCAGTCACAGCAGCACAGACTATTACATCACATGGTGAAAAAAGACTCCTGACAGGTTCAGCAAAGCGGGGGGCATATCACGCCATAAACGCGCCAGAAACAACACAGAGCATCTTAATCGCAGAAGGGCTGGCAACGGCATTATCTGCCCATTTAATTCGTCCAGAGGCGCTGACAGTGGCGGCGATTGATGCCGGGAACCTGTTATATGTCGCCCAGGTACTGCGGGATAAATTTCCTTCAGCACAAATCATCATTGCTGCGGATAACGACCACAGCGAAGGAAGACAAAACACGGGGAGAATAGCAGCAGAAAAAGCAGCTTTATCTGTTTCTGGATGGGTGGCATTACCCCCGACAGATCACAAAGCAGACTGGAATGATTACCACCAAAAACACGGCATTAAATGCGCCACAGAAGCGTTCAATAAGTCAATGTACCAACCACAGGGTAATGGCGTGAAACAGGAGCCACAGACCATTGAGGGAAGCGATTTTAAGGTTATGGATACCGACCCACTGAAACCAAGAATAGAAAGCCGCGAGGATGGTATTTATTGGGTATCTCCGAGAGCTGACAGCCAGAGTGGAGAAATCATCAATAACGAAAGCTGGTTATGTTCTCCGTTAAGCGTTATCGGTACTGGCAGAGACGATAAAGACCAGTATCTCATTCTTCGCTGGCTGTCGTTTGGTTCTGAAACGCCGACAACCGCTGCCATTCCACTGGCTGATATTGGTGAACGTGAAGGATGGCGCACACTTAAAGCTGGTGGGGTAAATGTCACGACCAAAAGCAGCCTCAGAGCAATACTGGCAGACTGGCTACAACGCAGTGGCTCTCGTGAATTGTGGCGTGTTGCTCATGCCACTGGCTGGCAATGCGGAGCGTACATCATGCCTGATGGGGAAATCATCGGAACACCTGAAAATCCTGTGCTGTTCAGCGGGAGAAGCTCAGCCGCAGCCGGATATACCGTCTCAGGGAGCGCGAAAAGCTGGCGTGATAACGTGGCGCGTCTGGCCTTTGGTAACTATTCAATGATGACCGGGATCGGCGCAGCACTGGCAGCGCCATTGATTGGGCTGGTGGGCGCTGACGGGTTCGGCATTCATTTCTATGAGCAGTCGAGCGCAGGTAAGACCACCACGGCAAACGTGGCGAGCAGCTTATACGGCAACCCTGATTTACTGCGGCTGACGTGGTACGGAACCGCGCTGGGGCTGGCAAATGAGGCCGCCGCCCACAATGACGGACTAATGCCGCTTGATGAAGTTGGTCAGGGCGCTGATCCTGTCAGCGTTTCACAGTCTGCCTATGCGTTATTTAACGGTGTAGGGAAACTGCAAGGCGCTAAAGATGGTGGAAACCGGGATCTAAAACGCTGGCGTACAGTGGCAATCAGCACCGGAGAAATGGATTTAGAAACATTTATCGCTACTTCCGGGCGAAAAACCAAAGCCGGGCAACTGGTGCGACTGCTGAATATTCCGTTGAGTAAAGCAGTACGCTTTCACGATTACCAGAACGGAAAACAGCACGCAGACGCACTGAAAGACGCTTACCAGCATCACCACGGCGCAGCCGGGCGTGAGTGGATTAAATGGCTGGCAGACCACCAGCAACAGGCTATTAAAACCGTTCGTGATTGCGAAAGCAGATGGAGAAACCTGATCCCATCCGATTATGGTGAGCAGGTTCACCGTGTAGCCGCGCGATTTGCCATTCTGGAGGCCGCATTGCTGTTAGGCGAGGTTGTAACAGGCTGGGATGCTCAGACATGCCGTGATGCGATACAGCACAGCTATAACGCATGGTTGCGCGAGTTCGGCACAGGTAACAAAGAACATCAGCAGATTATTGAACAAACGGAGGCATTTCTTAATGCCTATGGGCTTAGCCGTTTTGCACCATTTCCATACAGCCCGGCAGATTTGCCCATCAAAGATTTAGCCGGATACCGTCAGCGTGGAGAACATGACGAAAGCCCAATGATTTTCTACACATTCCCGGCCACATTTGAAAAGGAGATCGCATGTGGTTTCAACGCAAAACAGTTTGCTGAAGTGTTGAAAAAAGCCGGGATGCTAACCCCACCAAACAGCGGTCGTGGATACCAAAGAAAATCACCACGTATTCAGGGACGACAAATAAACGTTTATGTACTCAATTACCAGCCAGGAGATTATAACTCATCTGAAGAATGAGCTTCTTCATGTGCGTAGAAAAGGTGTTGGTTCAGTTGGTTCAGTTGGTTCAATTTGTAAAGGGTATTGTTTTATAAGGATTTTATTCTTTTTATTGAACCAACACTGAACCAACAACACGGTATTTTGAACCAACACAATGTGACTGAATTGATGCGCACAACACCTGGCTGGCATCAGAGAGTGTTTTACGAGACTTTCGTAAAATCCTGTGTACAAGGGCGTGACGTTTTTGAAAGTGAGCACTACGAAATTTTTGTAGTTCAAAAAACAGCCTCTGAGAAGTTGTTATGCCTGTTCAGCAAACCATCCGCATAGCTGATCGCGAATCAAATTACCAATGGAGCCAGAAGCAAGGGCAGAACTGAAAAGCGCCTGCCGTGAAGAGTAATGCGACACCATAAATATAGTTTTTAGAGTCCATAAAAAACCTGTCAAAACCTGACACACAGAACGACGCCACCAGCTACTGAGCGGTGGCATTTTTTTGTGCTATTTGTTTCATATTCTGCAATTACGATGATGAATATTGCGATTTGTGAAACTATAATAACTGTTGTTTTATACAGTTATAAGGGGGCGTTATGGCTATTTCAGTAAAGCCGGTATTGATAAGTGAGAAGCAAATGGAAGCGATAAAGAAAATTCAGGAAGAGCAGCGTAAAAAATCAGGAATTGGAGTAGCGCCAACTCTGCATGAAATTGCACGAGGGTTAATAGATAAGGCGCTGGCAGGCTGTATGTGAAAATGGATGGCATCGCATGGAACTAAAATTTATTGATAACCCTGTGCGATTACAGGCCTTTCTTAACGAGCCAGGCAATACCGAAAATATTGTTGAGCCGGGGCACACGTACTACATCAAGCCTGATGCGGTATATCTCGGCATCTACGAAGGATTAGTGCTGGCTGGCGTTCATGAAGTGCGTAACTTCTGGCATAGCGTTGTTGAATGCCATGCGGTGTACGACCCCGGATTCCGTGGTGAATATGCACTGCAAGGGCATCGATTATTCTGCAAATGGCTTCTCGAAAACTCACCATTCCTTAACAGCATCACTATGGTTCCTGACACCACGAAATATGGACGGGCAATTATCCGTTTGCTTGGCGCTACCCGTGTTGGTCACCTTGATGATGCTTATATCAGATGTGGTAAACCCGTCGGCGTAACGCTTTATCAGTTAACTCGGCAACAATATAAGGAATTCAGCGAATGTTAATTACCCATATAGCTCATAAACATCTCAATCGTGCCGTATACGAAAAAGGCGGTGATGGTGGTGCCTCTAAAGCTCAGGCGAAGGCCCAGCAGCAGGCAATTGATTTGCAGCGCGAGCAGTGGAATACGGTGATGAATAATCTCAAGCCGTATGCAGAAGTCGGATTGCCTGCTTTACAACAACTGCAAGGACTGATGACTCTGGAAGGGCAGAATAAAGCCGCGAATGATTTCTTTGGTTCTGGTTTATATAAAACACAGGCAGATCAGGCCCGTTATCAGAACCTTGTCTCAGCAGAAGCTACCGGGGGGCTTGGCTCAACAGCTACCAGTAACCAGTTATCTTCCATTGCGCCCATGCTTTATAACAATTGGCTCAGTGGGCAAATGCAAAATTATGGAAACCTGCTAAATGTCGGGATGAATGCGGCATCAGGGCAGGCAACAGCAGGGCAAAACTACGCCAATAATACCGGGCAACTCTTGCAGGGGCTTGGCGCTATTCGTGCAGGTCAGGCGCAGCAGCCATCCAGTCTTGCGCGTGGTATTGGTGGGGCGGCATCAGGCGCTTTAGCGGGTGCGCAACTTGGTTCCGTTGTTCCGGGTATAGGTAATGTCGCCGGGGCTATTGGTGGTGGGCTTATTGGTCTTGTTGGGGGGCTTGGATTCTAATGGCGACATGGCAACTTGGCGGGCTGCCTAGCATGGCACCGCAAAATGATAATGCTCCTCGTTCTTCCGTTCCTCAGCCTGTGCAGTATCAGCAGCACCCAAACGTAGGTTTAATGGCGCTACAGGGGCTAAGAGGCGTTGCTGAGATTAATCAGCAGGCACGTCAACAACAGCGTAAAGCAGAGTTTCAGAAAGCATATGCCGGGGCTTTTGAGTCTGGAGACAGAAACAAAATGCGCAGTCTTATTTCTGAGTATCCAGAAGAATTTGAAAGCGTTCAGAAAGGGATGGGCTTTATTGATGACGACCAGAGAAATTCTATTGGTCATCTTGCGACTAGTGCTCAAATCGCATCTTCGCTCGGAACTGGGGCATTTGGAAAATTCATAGCAGATAACGAAGATGAAATGCGTCGCTTGGGAATTTCTCCTGAGTCTGTTGCCGAAATGCATGTTAATGATCCACAGGGATTCCAGCGGCTTGCTGGTAGTATGGCACTGTTTTCTCTCGGTCATGAGAAGTATTTCGATATCAAAGATCAAATGGAAGGTCGGGATATTGAGCGTGGCAAGTTGGCAGAGACAATCCGCAGCAATCAGGCTGGCGAAGCACTTCAGGCGAGAGGGCAGGATATTAGCCGAGCAAATGCGTTAACGTCAGCATATGCACCAACAGCAGCAATGCAGAATTACAATCAGTACGCTCAAATGTTAAAGGCGGATCCAGAGGGGGCGGCGGCATTTGCGGCAGCGGCTGGAATTAATACAAACGCCAAAAAATTAATGAGTGTTAGAGAAAACGATGATGGCACTGTCACAAAATACTACACAGACGGAAGTGAAGAGCAGGGAAAACTAAACCAGCCAATATCTGGAGATGGGTTTCGTCCAATAGCTTTGCCAACAGCCCAAAAGATCATGGAAAAGTCGCCAGAAGGGGCTAAAAAAGCTGCTGGATTTGCATACAGGGTTAGGGATGCTCTTGATTCAATAGATACACTGAAAGACCAGCTTAGCCCACAGCGAGTGGCGATCATTAATAATGCTTTGGGTAATGGGACGCTGGCTAACTTAACGCTCAGCCCAACAGAGCAGCAATACGTTGTTAATGCTAATGACGCAATAATGGCAATACTCCGTCAGGAAACAGGGGCAGCTATCGCACCTGCTGAAATGTCAAAATATTATCAAATGTATTTCCCTCAGCCTGGCGACTCCACAAAAACCATTGATACCAAGCGCCGGAAGATGGAAAACCAGTTCAATTCGCTGAAAGCTGCTTCTGGTCGAGCTTATGATGCTTTGCGGGTTATTTCAGCAGTTGACAGAGGAACTTCTTCTTCGTCGCAGACATTGCCGCAATCTGAGCAGGTATCACAGCCAGCAGCCAGCAGTAACTTTTCTTCACTATGGGGTGATTAATGGCTAAAGCATGGAAAGATGTTATCGCCTCTCCACAGTATCAGGCGTTAGCACCAGAACAAAAAGCGCAGGCTCAGGAGCAATACTTCAATGAAGTCGTTGCCCCGCAAGCCGGAGAAAGTGTAGAGCAGGCTAAGCAGGCTTTTTATGCTGCCTATCCACTACCATCAACGAATGAAATAGACCGATCCCAATCAGCAACTCAAAATATTCAACATACATCATCTGATAATTCTCTTGCGTCAGGGTATGCAAAGTTAGCTACTCAGCAAAGAGAGGGGCTTGAGCGTTCAGCAGAACAGGGAGCCAGTCTTGGGGCTGCGATGCGCGATGCTATAACAGGCGAAAGCCGAATGACTCCAGAGATGGAGAGACTGCAAAATGTCACCTCTGCCCCAGAATTGAACTCACTAAGCATGGATGCCCTAAAGGCTGGATGGTCTCAACTTTTCGGCTCTGACGCGTCTCAGGAAAAGATTCTTCAGGGAATGGGGGCGACATTAAGGCAGGATGAGAAGGGGAATACTATCGTTTCTCTGCCATCAGGTGATTATGCCCTGAACAAGCCGGGTTTATCACCGCAAGACCTGACTTCGTTTCTTGCTAATGCGTTGGCGTTTACACCAGTGGGCAGGGCTGGAACGGTGCTTGGTGCCATAGGAAAATCAGCAGCTACAGATTTAGCACTACAGGGAGCCACCAGCCTTGCTGGTGGAGAAGATATTGATCCGTTACAAACGGTAATTTCTGCTGGCATTGGTGGTATTGGTAAGGGGCTGGAAAATACAGCGAGTGCGGTTTCGAGGGCTGTTCGTGGTGATATGTCGCCTGAAGCAAAGGCTGCTGTCGACTTTGCATCGGAAAGAAATCTGCCGTTAATGACCAGTGACATGCTGAAAGATAAAACCTTTATGCAGAGTCAGGCTCAGACATTAGGCGAAAGAGTTCCTTTTTTTGGAACCGGTAAGAATCGGCTGAATCAACAACAAGCACGAGAAAATTTAGTCAGAACATTTAGCGATGGTCTGGGTGGCATTTCTGATAAACAGCTTTATGAATCTGCGACTAAAGGGCAACAAAAATTCATTGAGGCAGCAGGAAAGCGATATAACCGCATAATTGACGCTATGGGGGATACCCCTGTCGATCTCTCAAACACGGTAAAAGCTATCGACAATCAGATTGCCGTGTTAAGCCGCCCGGGCAAATCTCAGGATAGAGCCGCGGTAAAAGTCTTGCAGCAATTTAAAGACGATATCACCAGCGGACCAAATGACCTGCGTCTGGCGAGGGAAAACAGAACCGATCTTCGAAAGCGATTTATGGCGTCATCTGACACTGTTGATAAAGATACGCTCCAGAAAGCCAGCGATATTATCTACAAGGCATATACGGCGGATATGAAAAAAGCCGTAGCCAAAAATCTTGGAGCAGACGAAGCCATTAATATGGCAAGGGTTGATCGCTCATGGTCTAAATTCAATGACATGATGGGAAGAACGCGCGTTCAAAAGGCAATAGCCAGCGGCAAGGCCACGCCTGAGGATGTAACAAAACTCGTTTTTAGCCAAAGCCCATCAGAACGTTCTCAGCTTTACAGGCTTCTGGATGACAATGGTAGGCAAAACGCACGAGCAGCCATAGTTCAGAATGCTGTAGATAAGGCGACTGATCCGTCTGGAAATATCAGTGTTGAGAAGTTTATTAATGCGTTACACCGGAACAGGAAGCAATCAGCAACTTTCTTTAAAGGCGTACATGGAAAGGAACTGGACGGCGTTATTAAATACCTCAACGATACAAGACACGCGGCAAAAGCGAACGTTCAAAACTTAAATGGTCAGCAGCTTTATGGATTGTTAGTTGGTGGTGGCATCATAAACGCAGCAGTATTAGCGGGGATGCTAAAAACGGCTGCGTTTGTTGTTCCTGCTGCTGGTGCCGTAGGCGGAGCAGCGAAGGCATACGAAAGCCCTGTTATACGAAATGCCTTGTTACGTCTGGCAAATACGCCAAAAGGTAGCACAGCATATGACAGAGCGATCAGTACGGTCACACAATCGCTCACCAGAGTCGCACAGGCATCACAAAAAGAAGCTCAATAACTGGTTAGCCATGGATGGCTAATTTTTGTTCTTTGCTCTCATCCATAGGTAAAGAAGGGAAAGAACAAGACAAAAAACAGAGAATAGATAACCTACCTCATATGGTGCGCCAAAAAAATTAGCTATTGATACGGGCAAAAAAGCTGAGGCGATCAAAATTGAAAGGCAAAAAATAAGCCCAGTAATATAGTTTATTAAATTCTTAAATGAGAAACGTTTTGCTTGATTTACGGTCTTAACGAACGATCGCTTAACGACGGATAAAAGCAAATAGATGGCGACAGTTGCTAATGCCCCTTTCCACCAGTCTGGATATAGTTTTGCGACAATCAGACCAAGGAAAACCATGATGACAGCCTGAGCATTCACACCAACCCTCCCTTTAGCTTTGTTTAGAATGGCAATCATCATATATCCAAGACATGGCATTTGGTACATAGCTTGGGTCGGGATTTCAAATCCGATCCCCGTTGATGGGGCCGTTACAGTACGCGCATATCCGCTTTATGTGAAACAGGAAGATTTTTCTGATATCACTGCCACAGCAAAACACCAATTTCGAGACAAGTACGCGCGCGAGGGGTATCAGTTGCAAAAAATTTTGCAACTACGTCCGACCAGTATGCACACGATGGCGGGGGGATACCATAAAACTGTTCTCTACATGAGACAGAGTGGTGGTGATGTGTTGATTATCGGCGTATATGCGCACAGGACGCGCTATGACGATGTTTTATGCGGGTACACCAATCACATGTATCTGGTGTGATAAATCGCGTTACATGACCTCTCATGTTGTACTGGTGGTTATCACGACGTTCTGAATCTGGCCTTTGCCTGGTATTTTGCGACAAGTACGCGCGCGTAGCATCGAAATAATCGGATGGCGTATGCTGCTGGTAATATGAAGACCGATAGCATTAACCGTAAGGAGAAAGACTTCTCGATAACGGCAAGGGGGCTGAATTGCGAGGCGAGATTAAGCAACTGTCTTGAACGTAAAAATCATGGAGCAACATGATGGTACGATTCATTCCATTCTTCGTTCTTTCTGAGCATTGCGTTCAGGCTTAGTCAAAATTAGTGTTGCGAGCGGACCTATTAGTAATTGTTGGTGCGATGCGTCTGTTATGGATTGTTATGGTTGTGGCAGGCCTGATTAATATCCAGTATGACCACCAGCTATGAGAGGCCACCTCAGTGGTTCGCAGTTGCAGGTTTGCACTCAGGTTCGCAGGGTTTTGGCTACTTTCACGTGCGAACCTGCAGAATTGCAAAGGACAACTAAGTCCTCTGGCCAACTCCCGGTTTATGAGCGACACAGTCCGCCTGGCGCATCGTTTTCGTCGAGTGCGCCCATCAGCTTGTCCATGGACTATCCACCACTCGATATTAAAGCTAATCATTGGTTGCCAGCCCGCGAATCAAGTTTGTTCTGGATCCAAGCTTCAACCTCCTCAAGCGACCATCTAGCTGATCTACCAATTTTAACTGGCTGTGGAAACGTGCCCGTCTTAACCCATGAGTAGATTGCCGTTTTCTTGAAGCCCGTTCTGAGCATGACTTCGCTTAATTTGATAAGGCGCATAGAGGCTCCTCTGCTTTAGATTAAGCATAGTGACAATCTGGCTTTGGGTGGTATCCAAAAGCGAGGTATCCATGTTGGTATCCACCAAAACGCTGTTTACCAAAAAGTTACCACCGGAACAGGACATTTTGAGCTGTAACTTAACACATAGTATATGGAGTTCACGCATAGACTTCACGCACAACGGCTCTGGCCAGTGAAGAATCACCCTGGCTAGCAATATAATGCCGATCACCATCAGAGGGGAATCCATGACACCACGAGAAATCGAGCTGCTGACCATTGCCAAGCTGGAGCATGGCGGCCACCAGCTCAGCCCGGCAGAACTGCGGGAATTAAGGCGCCAGCTGGCAGAGGGCCCTGTAATAGCCAGGCGGTACCGCGAAATGATGACCAGCCCCGCATATCGCTGGAGCAAACCAGCGCCGCTCCGTGCGCGGTGAGCAGCACCTAACCAGCACTAGACAAGCCCTGTGCTGGTGGATGTCCCTCATAATTAGCGGTTTTTAAACGGCGTGTTGGTTCACGGCCTCTTTTTGTTGGTTCAAAAATGGGGTGTGTTGGTTCACTTTTTGCGAATAATTCTTTTAAAAACAATACTCTTTACAAATTGAACCAACTGAACCAACTGAACCAACACCTTTTTGCTTATCTATATAATCTGAGAGGCAGAAATGATAAGGGACTGGAAAGCTGAAGAGCTGGAGTCAAAAGGGCTATACCGGAGAGCTGCCGCACGATGGATGGAAGTCATGCTGTTATGCACCGAGGACGATGATCGGGAATGGATAAAGCGCCGCCGTGAAACGTGTCTGGAGAACGTGAAGCGCCCGCCCGTGAAGGTTGAGGAATTTGGCGACCTGCATAAAGCTGTTACCGAAACGCAACACCGCATGGGGATAGCGCAACCGAACGGTAACGCCTTCCGGTTAAATGGCGGCAAGAGGCAAAGGTAGACCACCAGAGGGAAATCATCCTCTGGCTGGCGGTTTCTGGTATTTCGGGACAAGTACGCGCGCGCGTAGCACCCAATCGGTGAGGAAATAGCGGCGACCTGAATGGTCAAAATCACAACGCAGCTATCCCCGTAAGCAGCGCTTAACGGAATAGCAGTAACCTGAATCCAGTGGGGAGGGGGTAGTCAAATCTCTACAGCCCTGACTATCCGGGACTGCCCGCCCCATCGTTTTTTTATACCCGCGAAAAATGAAATTTAATCCGGGCGTGTTTCATCCTTCCAGAGGGTATGACGTATGACACCACGCGAAATAGCCTTATTGACCATCGCCAAACTTGAGCACGGAGGCCACCAGCTTACACAGGCAGATCAACGGGAGATAGAACGATCAGTTAATGCCGATATAGCCCGGCGCGACAGGTTCCGCGAAATGATGCGAGCACCTGCCTACCAGTGGAAGAAGCCAGCGCCGCGCAGGTAGATATGGGATTATTCCACATGTAACTTATGCGTATTAAGCAAATTTCCTTTATTCACCTTTACAGAATTGTGAGTACGTCAGTATCGTTATCCTTCCGATTCGCATTTATTCAGGATTTGCATGTACCAGCTAAAGATAACCATCCGAGACAGCAAACCACCTATATGGCGGCGTGTGCTGGTTCCAGAGCAAATCCCCTTTAGTAAACTTCATGCCGTGATCCAGTTAGCTTTTGGCTGGAATGACGAACACCTGTATATGTTCGAGAAAGGGCGTAAAGGTGATCCAGGTAGCGAGTATCGCGTATGGGGTGAGGATGAAAGCATGGGTAACGCGGCAATCACGCCACTATGGGCGGCGCTCCAGAATGAGGGTGACAAGCTGGTTTACACGTATGACTTTGGCGACTGGTGGGATTGCGTCATTGTGCTGGAGAAGCAAACACACGATACGAGTAATCAGCCCATTAGCTGCCTGCGTGGGAAAGGCACCACCCCGGCGGAAAACTCAGGCGGCTTACATGGTTACAATGAATTGCTATTACAGGCCAGAGAGTCTGATAATCCTGAGCAGGCCGAGATCCACAATTTCCTGATGCTGGATATTGAACGCCGGGTTTACGACCTGAGCCGCATCAACGACAGATTGCAGGCTATTAACTGACCCGCATGTATTCACCTGATATTGCGTTGTCAGCGCCGCCAGTATCGCGCATAACAGCGCACTGACCGGGTAAACCGTAGCGCACGACCGTTGCGTTAGTATCACCGCCGCGCCGTATCTGGCGCGATTCATACACTGTCACCCGCTCAAGCAGTCCACCAGCAACCATGCTTTCCAGTGTGCGCCGGGTTGATTCGAGCTGGTGACGCTTATCGAACGACACCATGCCATGAAGCAGGTAGGCCACACCCGACACATCGAACGGCGGCGCACCAATCTCACCAGTCACCCATTCGAGGTTATCCGGTTCAAAGTAGCTAAGTATCTCTTTTTTGCGACTGGTCATTCTCATGGCTGGCTGATTCCTTATTGTGGGATAGCACTATCATACAATAAGTGGGTTAAAGGGAGAGCGTTACCGCCTGATATGCTGTATGAATAACAACCAAATTTCAGGTGCGGAAAAAGATATGGGGGTACTTTTGGGGGTATCTATAAAAAATGAACAATAAAAAAGGCAACAAAAACAAAGCTTATCGCCTATGTGTATTGTTCCTATTATCGCACCATTTAAATCAAGTAGTTACCTCACATTCAATTACACCACATTTTCCTCCTGTGCCGTATTTGTGCCATTGTAACCCTGGCAATTCATCAAAATACTGTTCTGACATCAGGCAGTGCAGGTGCAGACATTTAAGCCAATTGCTGCCGCCATTCCTTGACGTGGTCAATCAGGGCGCGGAGCTTTGGTGCAATATTGCGACGCTGTGGGAAATACAGATAGAAGCCCGGAAATTGTGGAAGAAAGTCATCAAGCAGCGATACAAGCTTACCGCTTTCAATATATGGCCTGAAAGTTTCCTGAGTGGCAATTGTTATGCCTGCGCCGGCAAGAGCCAGCCTCAACATCAGACGCAGATCATTCTGCTAATCCCACCGATGCTTCGGTCTGGAGTGGTAAATTAATATTGGACACAGTTTTATTTTCTCTCTTTTTCGAGGGCTATATGAACAGGAAGAATACATCCCTAAGCGGTTAATGCTGGCGTAATCAATAGACCAGCATTAATCACGGATGATTACCAATCAGACAGATATGGTTAAATCGTCGAATTCATAATTAATACTTTTTCTTACGCCGCTGAACAGCTTGAAAAGGATACATATTTTAAATATCAGTGAAGTGAACAGTTTATTGCCGTTATTAATAGAGATGGAGGAATAAATACGCGTATTCTACTATTGCAACAAAAACAACGATGATGATCAGTTTTCATAATGAAGTAACCTGACAGATATAAAAATGTTGATTGAGGCTCAATGCCCGGATGAAGGTTGTCGAGGGAGCCAGGTGGTTTTTTCTTTTGGGTGATCTCCATTGCTGGATAGTCCCCTCTTTCTCGCTCAAAGCAGACCCTGGAATTGAACGCAGAGGGACTACCTGACACAATTTTGCACAGTGAAGAGTCGGTCGTTATTAACGTTCAGATTTTCAATGTATCAATGACCATCCGCAGGGCGGGGGAGACGTTGCGATGAGGGTAATAGAGAAACAATCCCTCCATTCGCAGGCTGTAACGCTGCAACACCCTGATAAGCTTACCGTGTTCTAAATCATCCGCGACCAGTTCAACAGGAACATAGGCCAATCCGAGGCCCAGCCGGGCTGCTTCTGCTTCCATATAGCTGTCGGATAAGGCCCATTGCCCTTCAGGGCGATGAGTGATTTTTTTATCATCCTGATTGAGTTCCCACTGGTATACGCTGCCGTCGGCAAACTGATAGGCGATACAGGGATGCGCCTTTAAATCCGCCGGGGTTTGCGGAAAACCATAGCGACGAAAATGTTCCGGAGTCCCCACAATTGCCATCTCCATATCGGGCGTGATGCGTACCGCGACCATACCCTGGCCGACTTCAGGCCCCAGGCGGACACCTGCATCGAATCTTTCCTCGATGATATCGACGAACCGGCTCTCATTTATCAGTTCAAGCCGGATATCAGGATATCGCTGTTTAAATACCGCCAGCTTTGGCAGCAGGCATTTATCAATCGCGTGCTGGCTGGCATTGATACGCACCGTGCCGGAGGGCGTCTCTCGATAGTGCGCCAGCGTGGCAAGCCCAAGATCTAACATTTCAAATCCAGATGCCGTCTTCTGGTAGAGCTGCTCGCCTGCTTGTGTCAGCGACAGTTTACGCGTGGTGCGCACTAGCAGCTGGACGCCGAGCCTTTCTTCAAGCTCGCGAACAGAACGGCTGACTCCTGACTGAGCAAGACCCAGCCGCTGAGCCGCTGCGGTAAAGCTGCCTTCCCGCACCACCTGCATAAACAGGTACAGCTCGTTGTAGTTCTCCCTTTTCGCCATTGAAACATCCCCCCTTCATGCCGGCAATCTCCGCATTAATTTATAACAATATGGTATTAATCTTAGCATTAATCGCCCCCTAATCAGCACTAATTCTGCTCATTATAATGACCCCATCAAAGCAAAGCACCGCAGCGTTTTCCGTCGGAAACCTGTATCTCTCTATTGTTTTTTATGGGGATTTTTATGAAAGCCTTCACCCGAACGCTAAAAACCGCGATGCCGACCATGCTGCTTTTCGCATCATTAAGTGGAGTCACGACAATGAGTTATGCTGATTCAACCAATCCTAATGCCCCTGTGTCCATGACAGATAAATGGGATAAAACGTTCGCCGAGAGCCAGAAAGTCGATCACCGTAAAGTCTCGTTCCCGAACCGATATGGCATCACCTTAGTGGGCGATCTTTACCTGCCTAAAGACCGTGGCGATCGCAAGCTGGCGGCGATTGCGGTCAGTGGGCCATTTGGCGCGGTGAAAGAGCAATCCAGCGGCTTGTATGCGCAGACGCTGGCGGAACGAGGGTTTGTTACCCTGGCGTTCGATCCTTCTTACACCGGGGAAAGCGGCGGCTATCCGCGAAACGTCGCCTCACCGGATATCAACACTGAAGATTTCAGCGCGGCGGTGGATTTCTTAGGGCTGCAAAAAGAGGTAGATCGCAACCGTATCGGGCTGCTCGGTATTTGTGGCTGGGGCGGCATGGCGCTGAACGACGTGGCGATGGATACCCGCGTTAAAGCGGTAGCTACCAGCGTGATGTATGACATGAGCCGGGCGATGGGTCATGGTGTGGGGGATGGCAAAGACCGTTATTCTACCGCCGACCGTCGTGCCGTTCTGCAATATCTGAATGAACAGCGCTGGCAGGATGCGCAGAGCGGAACGTTCGCTCACGGTGGTCATGATATTAATGTCGATAGCAACGGCAAGGTCAGTGCGGGCGAGCGCATTCTGCCAGAAACGCTGCCGGCAAATCCTCATCCGGTACTGAAAGAGTTCTTTGACTACTATCGCATGCCGCGCGGCTTCCACGAACGTTCCGTTAACTCTACCGGGGCGTGGACGGCAACGATGCCGCTGTCATTTATGAATATGCCGCTGTTGAGCTACGCCAGTGAAATCACCATTCCGACGCTGATTGTGACCGGTGAGAAAGCACATTCACGCTATTTTGCTGAAGATGCTTACAAGGCGGTTGGCAGTAAAGACAAAGAGTTGGTGGTGGTACCAGGGGCAAATCACGTGGACCTGTACGATAACGTGGCCGGAAAAATACCTTTCGCGAAGTTCGAACAATTTTTCCAGACCAAACTGAAATAAAACCTCTCCTGAATTGATGCAAAGCCACCGGCCATAGGCTGGTGGCTTTTATCCTGATCTTTGTGAAATTTCACTATGTCGACACTAAGCCAAACACTATCACCTCATCATCAGCGCGCATACTGGGGCGGTATTTTTGCCATGACCCTGTGCGTGTTTGTGCTGATTGCTTCTGAATTTATGCCCGTCAGCCTGCTCACGCCGATTACCCGCGATTTAGGCGTGACGGAGGGGCTTGCAGGGCAGGGGATTGCTATCTCCGGCGCGCAGGCGGTTCTGACCAGCCTGACGCTTTCAACGCTAGCTGGAAAGATGAATCGTAAGTTCCTGCTGCTGGGGATGACGGTTCTGATGGCCGTATCGGGGCTTATTATTGCGCTGGCTTCCAGTTATCTGATGTATATGGTCGGTCGTGCGATGATTGGTGTGGCTATTGGCGGATTCTGGTCGATGTCAGCGGCAACGGCGATTCGTCTGGTGCCGCAGCATCAGGTCACGCGTGCGCTGGCAATTTTCAACGCCGGTAATGCGCTGGCGACGGTCGTGGCCGCACCGCTGGGAAGCTATCTGGGGGCTACGGTCGGATGGCGAGGCGCTTTCTTGTGCCTGGTGCCCATCGCGGTTGTCGCCTTTATCTGGCAGTGCATCAGCCTGCCAAGCATGGATGCGAATAAAAGCCACACTTCATGTGGCGCGGTATTCCGCTTATTTAGCCGCCGCATGGTTGTGGTCGGCATGATAGCTTGTGGCCTGTTTTTCATGGGGCAGTTTGCGCTATTCACCTATGTGCGCCCGTTTCTGGAGTCGGTGACACGGGTTAATTCCTTAGGCTTGTCGTCGATTTTGCTGATTATCGGCGTGGCCGGTTTTATTGGCACGCTGGTTGTTTCGGCATTTCTCAACAGAAAATTCTACCCCACGCTGATGGCCATACCCGGACTGATGGCCGTCATTGCCATCGGTCTGATGCTTACCGGGCATCACGTCTGGACGGTCTCGCTGCTGTTAGGACTCTGGGGCATGCTGGCCACCGCCGCGCCAACCGGATGGTGGACATGGATTGCGCGTACGTTGCCTGACAACGCCGAAGCTGGAGGCGGGCTCATGGTCGCGGTGATTCAGCTCGCCATCGCCCTTGGATCAACGGCAGGAGGCATTGTGTTTGACCGCCTTGGCTGGCAGAGCACGTTTGCTATGAGTAGCGTGCTGCTCCTTTGCGCTGGCGTACTGACCTTTGTTACCGCACGCCAGAAGGCCGGTGCGCTTTAGTCCGGCGAGGGCGCGCGTTGCTGAATAAGTTACACAAGGCGATGAGCGCCCACTATGGGTTGGGCGCTCTTTTAAACGATTTAGGTGATTTTCTAAAACGGCTACTGCAGATTTTTTCTCTTAATTTATGGGTATTTCCCCCGGAGGCGAGAAAGCGCTCTCCACGCCCGGCCGCAAGGATCAGGACGACGGGGGCAGGCATGAATCCTCATCCTGATGGAGACGTACAGAGGCGACTTCTGCCAGCACGGAGAGTGCCAGAGTATGCGCATCCCGGGCTTTGGGGAATATCCCGACGGGTGCCCGGATTTGCGCTGTCTCCTCCCTGGACCATCCCAGCTCGTGGAGCTTTTGCAGACGTAAAGTGTGGGTTCGATAGCTGCCCAATGCGCCGAGATAAAAGGGTTTTGCTTCTCGCGCGGCCTGCAACACTGGCAGCTCCCGGTTGAGATCATGGCACAGCAAAATGACCGCCGTATCGGTATCGATCTGAGCGCTGGCTGAGGCCGGAAAAAGATCGAAGATATGGCTGTCATAGCCTGTGGCTGCTGCAAGACTCGCGGTTGCCTGCGCCTCAAGAGAACGTCCGTAAATCATCAGACTGACGCATGGCCTGAACCCCACCTCAAAGCCATTGAGATTCCAGCCCGTCCGGGTTTGCGTGGGCAGGCACACCAGCGATTGAGCTTGCGGATCGTAGCGCAGACCCGCCGGTTTTCTCTGTTCCAGGCGGTTCAGCACGGCGAGCAGAGGCTGTGCCGAGCGTAGTTTATGGAGCGTCAGCGTGATCCCACCGCCGCAGGGCAGAACGATGTCAAACCACGGCGAACCTTCGCCATAGCAAATTTCGCGATCGCGGCCTGAGCCCATCACCTCCAGCGCTTCAAAAGCGGCAGCGGCCTCCACGCAGCCGCCAGAGACAAAACCGCAGTAACGGCCATCTTCGCGCACCACCATCTGCGCCCCGAGCGGGCGCGCCGCGCCGCCGCGTATCTCCACCAGCGTCACCAGCACCGCTCCTTTACCGGACATTAGCGCCTCTACGGCGAAGCGCAGAATGGTCCGGTGGTCATCGGTGAGAAACGCCTGCTCTGGCTTATGCCAGTGCTCGTCTTTGTCAAAAAGCGAGTATGACATTGTTCCTCCTTAAACCACATCCGGCAGTTTATCGAGCAGCTTATCCAGAGTGATGGGATAATCCCGTACCCGAATACCGGTGGCGTTATACACCGCGTTGGCGATAGCCGCGCTCACGCCGCACAGGCCCAGCTCACCGACACCTTTGGCCTTCATCGGGGAGGAGATGGGGTCGGTATCATCCAGGAAAATCACCTCCTGTTTTGGGATATCCGCATGAACCGGCACCTCATACCCCGCCATATCGTGATTAACGAAGTAGCCCAAACGGTCATCCACCGCCAGCTCCTCCATCAGTGCCGCGCCCATGCCCATAGTCATTGCGCCAATGACCTGGCTGCGTGCGGTTTTCGGATTCAGGATGCGTACTGCAGCACACACAGCGAGCATACGCCGGACCCGAACTTCTCCCGTCGCGCTATGCACGCCGACCTCCACAAAATGCCCGGCAAAGGTCGATTGCTGGTACTCCTTGCTCAGTGTTCCGAATTCAATGCTCTCTTCCGCTGTCAGCCTGCCGCCTGCGGTGGCCTCATGTAGCGTGGCGCTTCGGGTACCGTTGGTAATCTTGCCGTCGGCAAACTGCGACTGCCCAGGATCAAACCCGACTGCCGAGGCAATCATTTCGCGAAGTTTCACACAGGCGGCGTAAACGCCGGAGGTGGAGGTATTCGCGCCCCATTGTCCACCAGAACCCGCAGAAACCGGGAAACTGGAATCGCCGAGGTGAACCGCAACCTGCTCCAGCGGTACGCCAAGCATTTCCGCTGCCGTCTGAGCCAGAATTGTGTAGCTGCCGGTGCCAATATCGGTCATGTCCGTTTCCACGGTAACGGTGCCGTTTTGTTCTAGGTGAACCCGAGCACCCGATTTTTCCAGCAGATTATTGCGAAAGCCCGCCGCAACACCGTGGCCGACTAGCCACTCCCCGTCGCGTACCTGTCCGGGTGTGGCGTTGCGCTGCTTCCAGCCAAATTTATCCGCTCCGGTGCGCAAGCACTCAATAAGCTGACGGCGAGAGAAGCGGCGCGTCGGGTCGGCGGGGTCAACCTGAGTGTCATTCAGGATGCGAAACTCGACGGGATCGATGCCTGCTTTTTCCGCCAGTTCATCGATCGCGATTTCGAGCGCCATCAGACCGGGGGCTTCGCCGGGCGCACGCATGGCGTTCCCTTCCGGCAAATCAAGCGTGGCGAGCCGCAGGCCGGTATGACGATTCGCCCCTGCGTAGAGTAATTCGCTTTGCTGTACCGCCGTTTCCGGCGTGCCGCCGGGCAGGTTTCCGGACCAGCTTTCATGTGAGATAGCAGTGATTTTCCCGCTCTGGTCGGCACCGATACGCAGGTGCTGAAGGGTGGCGGGGCGGTGCGTTGTGTTATTGGGAATAGTGGGGCGGGGGAGCATCACTTTAACCGGACGTTTCACCGCACGGGCGGCGAGGGCCGCCAGCAGCGCATCGCTTCTCAGGAACAGCTTGCCGCCAAACCCTCCGCCGATATACGGGGAGATAATACGCACATTCTCCACGGGCACTTTCAGCGTTTTTGCCAGATCGGTGCGGCACCAGTCAATCATCTGATTTGAGGTCCAGAGGGTAAGCTTATTTCCATCCCAGACGGCCATCGAGGCATGCGGCTCCATCGCCATATGGCTCTGGTCCGGGGTCGTGTAGGTAGCATCAATCTTCACCGCAGCGGAGGTGAAAGCCCCGTCAAAGTCACCAACATTTTTATCGGGCGTGTCTTCCGGCGGCTGACTGACGGCCTGTTTCTCGTCCGCCAGGGAGTAAGCTCCTTTATTACGGCGATAGTGCGCCTGCACCAGCGAGGCCGCCGCTCGTGCCTGTTCGAAGGTCTCGGCCACTACCAGCGCAATGGCCTGATGATAGTGCTCAATAGTGGGGCCGGCTAACAGCCTGGCGGTGTTTTTGTCGCCTTTGCCGAGTGCCCCGGCGTTACTGGCGGTAATGACAGCCAGTACGCCCGGCGCTTTTTGCGCGGCGTCCGTATCAAGGGCGGTGAGGCATCCTTTGGCAATGGCGGAACCGACGATATAACCATAGGCGGCGTTGGGAGCTTCTTCATACCATTCGTAGGCGTAGCGTGCCGTGCCGGTAGTTTTCAGCGGTCCGTCGATGCGGTCATGGGGACGACCGACAACCTTCAGCTGATCGATCGGGTTTTCCCCTGCGGGTTTATCAAATTTCATGCCTGTGCCCTCGCTTCAGCCAGTACGGAGGCAAGCGTTCGCTTCGCCAACAGGAGTTTAAAGGTGTTTTCAGCGGTGGGATGGGCGCTGGCGAACAGCGCGTCATACACGGCCTGCGCCCCCTGGGATAGCTGAGCATTCGCAGCCTCAATGCGCCAGGGCTTATGTGCTACTCCGCCCAGCGCGACGCGCCCGCTGCCGTCAGGCTGAATAATCGCCGCGACCGATACCAGGGCAAAGGCGTAGGAGGCGCGATCGCGCACCTTACGGTAAATATGTTTTCCGCCGAGCGGCGGAGGTAACGTCACCGCAACGATAAGCTCACCGGGAAGCAGGGCGGTTTCAATGTGCGGCGTTTTCCCCGGTGGGTGATAAAAATCAGCCAGTGTGATACTGCGAGTCTTTCCCTCCGGCGTGATGGTTTCCACCACCGCATCCAGCAACCGCATTGCGACCGCCATATCGCTCGGATGGGTGGCAATGCAGGCTTCGCTTACGCCTACCACCGCGTGCTGACGGCTAAAGCCTTCAAGTGCCGCGCAGCCGCTCCCGGGCAGGCGCTTATTGCAGGGCTGATTGGTGTCGTAAAAATAGGGGCAGCGCGTGCGCTGGAGCAGATTACCTGCGGTGGTTGCCTGATTACGTAACTGACCAGACGCGCCAGCGAGCAGGGCGCGGGAGAGTACCGCGTAATCACGACGCACGCGCTCGTGAGCCGCCAGGTCGGTGTTCCGTACCAGTGCGCCGATGCGCAGCCCACCCGCGTCGGTCACTTCAATCTTATCGAGCCCGAGGCCGTTCACATCGATAAGGTGGGTGGGCGTTTCAATTTCCAGCTTCATCAGGTCCAGCAGATTGGTCCCGCCCGCGATAAATTTTGCGCCGGGTACGCGCTGAGCGCTAAGTGCCGCCTCGGCCGGGGTGTTCACTCGTTCATAGGTAAACGCCTTCATGATTTTATCTCCCCCGCAGCGTCTTCAATGGCGGCAAGGATGTTAGCGTATGCTCCACAGCGACAGATGTTGCCGCTCATACGTTCACGGATCTCATCGGCAGTTCTTTCTGGAGGGGAAACCAAATCGACCGTGACGTGACTGGGAATGCCGTCCTGAATCTCTTTTAGCACCGCTACTGATGAGCAAATTTGCCCGGAGGTGCAGTAGCCGCACTGGAAGCCATCATGCTTGATAAAGGCCGCCTGCATGGGGTGAAGATTCTCTGGTGAACCCAGGCCTTCAATGGTGGTGATCTCGGCCCCCTGATGCATGACTGCAAGCGTCAGGCAGGCATTAAGCCTGCGACCATTGACCAGCACGGTACAGGCTCCGCACTGTCCGTGATCGCAACCTTTCTTGGTACCGAACAGATGCAGATTTTCACGCAAAGCGTCCAGTAGCGTGGTTCGGGTATCCACCTCAAGCTGCTCGGTTTTGCCGTTCACTGTAGTGGCACAGTAAATTTGGCCACCTGATTAAAGGTGATATCCTCACCACAAC
>OWJC01000141.1_pt1 | contig 57310 bp, 46 predicted proteins | sample 1732731 | NCBI WGS metagenome assembly OWJC01 (sample SAMN05065747, study PRJEB22554) | human gut metagenome | biome: ENVO:2100002; feature: ENVO:00000062; material: ENVO:00002003 | host: Homo sapiens | place: USA
GATAAACGCTGAAAGCATCTAAGCGTGAAACTCCCCCTAAGATGAGATCTCTCATCCTTTATGGAGTAAGGGCCCAGAAAGACGATCTGGTTGATAGGCCGGAGGTGGAAGTGCAGCAATGTATGGAGCTGACCGGTACTAATAGCCCGAGGGCTTGACCTACGATTATGCAGGCAATTCAAGCCTTACTCATAATCACTTGTTACGTTGTTCGGTTTTGAGGGTGCAGCACGATATGCACCATTAGCTCAGCTGGTAGAGCACCTGACTCTTAATCAGGGTGTCCAGGGTTCGAGTCCCTGATGGTGTACCAGGATTTCATACAGCGAGAGCTGATTGAGATATAGAGACGGAACATGGCCCGTTGGTCAAGTGGTTAAGACAGAGGCCTCTCACGCCTTTAACATCGGTTCGAATCCGGTACGGGTCACCATTTTTTCTCTTGACAGAGAGCGGAAAAGTGAATATAATGTTTGTTGCTGCGAACGCAGTTGCAATAGTTGGTGCTTATTAGGGCGAGGGTCCACCTGTTCCCATCCCGAACACAGAAGTTAAGCTCGCTTCTGCCCACGATACTTGGCTGGAGACGGCCCGGAAAAATAGGTAGCGCCAACACAAAACGGACATCTTTGGATGTCCGTTTTTTTTGCGGAAATATATGTTTTTTCAATCCGAATTTCACAGATTGTTCAAAATTATTTCACCATTGACTGGAAAAAGTGCGTATAATAGGAAAACATGGGAAGTGCGAGCCAATTAAAATCCACGGAATATGGGAATACTCACATCATCCGGGTTTTATTCTGATGTGTTCCCGAAAAGCGGGGAAAAGGTTGATTTTTTCGTTCAAACCTGCTATAATGAACGGACTTGTCAAAGGATAACCGGAAAAGGATTTTTGTTATGCTAAAGAGATTTAAATCGTCTGTCACTTTTTTAATGAAGCTGCTGGCATTTTTGCTGTGCGGCGTATGTTTTTTTGGACTGTTTGGTTTGGAATATTTCTTCCTGCTGCGGCCCAGCCGCACCTTGGGCGTTACTGCGGTGGCCTTCATTGTGGTTTATGTGCTGATGACCAAGGTTTATGGCGGTTTCGACATCGGCAAACGTAAGAGCAAGCCCATCGTGTTCTCCATGGCCCTGGTGCTGCTGCTGACGGATTTGGTTACGCATTTTCTGCTGTGCATCATGAATACCACCGTCATCCACAGAGGCCATTTCGTGTATGAGCGGCCGCTGCTGCTGCTGGCAGTCTATCTGCTACAGGTAGCCCTGGTGATCGTCATGGCTTATGGCGGAAACGATTTGTACTTCAAGGTCAACAAGCCCCAGCGCTGCTTGATGGTGGCCCGCCGCGGGGAGTGCGTCGAGGACCTCATCCGGAAGGTCGGCCGCTATAAGAAGCAGTATAACATCCAGCAGGTGGCCTGGCTGGATCAGCCGGACCTGCTGTCCTGCGTGGACCAGGCGGATGCCGTCTTTCTGTATGAGCTTTCCGTCCATGAGCGGACGGACCTGGTGGAGTACTGCTATCAGACCCGCAAGGACGTGTATTACAGCCTGGAGATGTCCGACGTGGTTGCTATGGCCGGGGAGCGCGTCATGTTTGACGACAAGACCCTGATGTTCTGCCCTGTCCGGGAGCTGCGCTTTGAGGAACGCATCCTTAAGCGCACAGGCGACATTCTCATCTCCCTGCTCGGCCTGATTCTGACGTCTCCCATCCTGCTTGTGACGGCTTTGGCCATCCGCATGGAGGACCACGGCCCGGTGTTCTACCGCCAGAAGCGCGCCACTTACGGTGGCCGCGTGTTTGAGGTGTACAAGTTCCGCTCCATGCGGGCCCAAGCCGGGGACATTCACGTCTCCGCCACCAAGGGGGACCAGCGCATTACCAGGGTGGGCCGGATTATCCGCAAGTTCCGCATCGACGAGCTGCCCCAGCTGATCAATGTCCTGAAAAGCGACATGAGCATCGTGGGTCCCCGGCCTGAAATGCTGGAGAATGTCGAGAAATATACCAATGATCTTCCGGAGTTCCGCTATCGCCTGCGGGCCAAGGCGGGGCTTACCGGTCTTGCCCAGATCTATGGCAAGTACAACACATCCCCCCGGGATAAGCTCATTATGGATCTGGCCTACATCCAGCAATACAGCGTCTGGCTTGACCTGAAGCTGATCCTGCGCACGGCGCTGGTGCTGCTGACGCCGGAGGAAAGCACCGAGGCGTTTGAGGACAAAAAAACGGAGGAAAAACCGTAATGCATACCACGAAACGGGCGGTGCTGCTGAGCTGCTCCGACCACTATAACCACCGGCTCTATGTCATCGACGGCTATCTCAAGTCCCAGGGCTATGAGACGGTGTACTATACCGGCGACTTTGACCACTCATCCAAAAAGGTGTTTCACTGCTCTGTCCCCGGATGCCGCCAGATCCATGTGCGGCCCTACCGGAAAAACCTCTCCCTGGCCCGGATCCTGTCACACCGGGACTTTGCCCGGCTGGTGTTCCAGGAGCTGGAGCAGGATCCGCCGGATGTGGTGGTGGCCCAGCTGCCCCCCAACTATCTGGCCCATTACGGCGCCCGCTTCAAGCGCCGCCACCCGGATACCAAGCTGATATTCGAGATCTTCGATATGTGGCCGGAGACGTTCCCCTCCGGCTCCGTGAAGCAGCTGCTGGCCCTGCCGTTTTCCGTGTGGGCGGGGCTGCGGGATAAGAATCTGCCTGCTGCGGACCGGGTGATTCCCGAGTGCAGGCTGTTCTGCCGCAAGCTGGGCCTGCCGGAGGAGAACGCCATTTACCTGGCGGCTCAGCGTTCCCCGGACCAGCCCCACCAGGCCAGGCTTCGGGCCGACGGCCTGGACCTGTGCTACCTGGGTGCCATCAACAACGTGGTGAACATTGATGCCATCGCGGACCTGACGGCTCAGCTCCGGCGGCTGAAGCCCGTGACCGTTCACGTCATCGGCGACGGCGAGAAATGTCCCCAGCTGCTCCAGGCGCTGAAGGACGCCGGGGCGGAGGTGGACTGGCGCGGCGTGGTGTACGACGAGGCGGAGAAGCACGCCGTCATGAGCTGCTGTCACTTTGGCTTCAACCTGATGAAGCCCGACGTCTGCGTGGGCCTGACCATGAAATCTGTGGACTATTTCCGCCATGACCTGCCCATTCTCAACAACATTCCCGCCGACACCGCCGAGCTGGTGGACCGGGAACAGGTGGGCGTCAACGTGGGACCGGATACAGCGGCCCAGGTGGCCGGAATGACAGTGGAGGACTGCCTGCGCATGCGGGAGAATGTCCGCCGGGTGTTTGACGAAACCTTTGACCTGCCGGTGGTGCAGGCCCGTTACGCTGCCCTGCTGCGGGGCATTGTGTGAGGATAAGACCATGGAAAAACAAATATTGATCCTGCTGGCGGCCTATAAGGGCGGCCGATTCATCCGGCCCATGGTGGATTCCATCCTGGCTCAGGATGTAGGGGGCTGGAAGCTGATCCTGTCGGACGACGGAGAGGATACCGCCCCCATTTTGCAGGAATACGCCGACCGGTATCCGAATCGGATTACCCATTACCGTTCCGGCCGCCGGTTCGGCAGCGCCCAGAAGCACTTTATGCACCTGCTGGAGCAGTTTGGCGATCAGGCGGATTACGTCATGTTCTGTGACCAGGACGACGTGTGGCACCCGGACAAGGTGCGCCTGACCCTCCGGCTCATGGAGCAGGTGGAGACGGACCCGTCCCTGCCGGTGCTGGTCCACACGGACCTGCGGGTAGTGGACGGCGAGCTGCGGGAGATGGACCCCTCGTTCCAGCACTATTCCGGCCTGGACGGCCATCGGCTGTCCCTGCCCCAGCTGCTGGTCCAGAATGTGGTCACCGGCTGCACGGTGATGATCAACCGCTCCTTGGCGCGGCTGGCCTGCCGCCCGGTGGAGGAGGGGGACATGCTTATGCACGATTGGTGGCTGGCGCTGATCGCCGCCGCCATGGGCCGTGCCGTGTTCCTGGATCGGGCCACCATCGACTACCGCCAGCACGGCGGCAATGTGGTGGGCGCCAAGGACCCCCGCTCGGCGGGCTATGTGCTCCAGAAGCTGAAGGGCGGCGCCGTGCGCCGGTCCCTTTCCGATACCGCCCGTCAGGCGGGGGCGTTTCTTGCCTGCTATGAGCAGGAGCTGACCCCGGACCAGCGGGCGCTGCTGGCGGATTATGCCGCCGCGCCCCAACGGGGAAAACTGGCCCGGCTGGCCCTTTACCGGCGGCGGGGTCTGTGGAAGTACGGCCTGAATCGCCGTATAGGACAAATTCTTTGGTGGTGATTTTTTTGCATAATCGAATCCATAACGTGGCGGAGGAGTTCCGGCGGGGCACCTTTGTCCAGCGGTGCAGCCAGCTTTCCTTCGGCGTGCTGTGCCTGTTTCTTCTGGAGTGCAGCATCACCGGCGGCGGCCGCTATTGGGAGGCCGGCCCGGTGAGCATCCGCATTTTGCTGGGCGGACTGGCGGCTGTTCTGGCGCTGCCGGAGCTGCTGCGGAATCTGGGCGCATATCTGAAAAAGCCGGTTATCTGGCTGACGGTGATTTTCGCCGTGTGGCTGGTGTTCTGCGCTTGGCGCGGCATCCGGGCGGAAAACCGCATGGATGTGCTGATCACCGACGTAAAGGGCTTCATGTGGCTGTTCCTGATCCCTGTGCTTGTGGCCACGGTCCGGTCCCGGCAGCGCCTGCGGGTGCTTTTGAGCTGGGTCCTGGCCGGCGCGGTGATCCAGGCCGCGGTGATTCTGGCGGTGAACGCCGCCGTGGTGCTGTCGGATAACCCCGAGCCCCTGTGCCGGTGGCTGAACGAGCACGCCGTAGGCATCGTGGACGTGGTGTCGGCGCGGCTGGTGCGGGTGTTCTTCAAGAGCAGCCCCTATATGGTCGTGGCCTGCGTCATCGCCCTGTTCCGCCAGGCACAGGCGCCTAAGCTGCGCTGGCGCTATGTGCTGGCTGTGAGTCTGCTGCTGTGCGCCCTGCTGCTGAGCTTCACCCGTTCCCTGTACGGAGCTTTGGGGCTGACGGCCCTGGTCAGCATCATCGCGGTGCTGGTGCTGTGCCCGGAGGGCCGCAAGCGGACGCTGGCGTTTCTGCTGGCTGCCGTGGTGTGCTTCGGCGTGCTGGTCACGGTGCAGGAATTTGCCCTGGAGGGCAGCTATCTGAGCTTTGCCGTGTCCCGCACCATCGGCAAGGAGGTTCCCACCTCCTGGGCCTCCCAGCTGCGGTCCCAGCTTCGGGGCGAGGACCCCGGCGATTCCCCCGACGACGGCGAGATGGACAGCCAGCGCTCCTATATCGAGGTCACCGAGAAGTCCGACCAGCTGCGGCAGGAGACCAAGGACAGCCTGAATGTCTACATTCAGCGCAGTCCCATCATCGGCTGCGGCCTGGGCGCGTCGGCGGCCAACCGCGACAAGGGCGTGGACGAGTATTTCTATCTGGACATGCTGGCCCGGACGGGTGTCGTGGGTCTGCTGCTGTACATGCTGCCCTTTGGCTATGTGGTGGTCTGGTGCCTGCGGCGGCGGGAGCTGCTGCGGGAGTGCCCGGAGGGGGCGGCCGTGGTCTGCGGCCTGTGCACCTTCTGGATCGTCACCTGGTTCAACCCCTGGATGAACGCCGTGCTGGGCATCGCCTGGTATGCCGTCACCCTGTCGGTCCCCCAGGCGCTGGAGGAGCAGAACGCCTGAATCCCACGCAACAGGAGAGTTTATTGCAATGGCGAATGAATCAAGCGGAAAAAAAGCTCTGAAGGCCGGCCTTGGCTACACAGTGGGCAATATGCTGGTGAAGGGCCTGTCCTTCCTGGCCATCCCGCTGTTTGCGCGGCTGATGACGGTGGAGGACTTCGGCATTTACAGCACCTTCAGCTCCTATGTCATGATCGTGACGGTGCTGGCGGGCTTCACCCTCCACACCAGCGTCCGCAACGCAAAGCTGGACTATGATGAGCGCACCGGGTCCTATTGCTCCTCGGTGACGCTGCTGGTCATCGGCAATTCCCTGCTGCTGCTGGCATTGAGCCTGGTGTTTGCCGCGCCGCTGGCCCGGGTCCTGAGCCTGGAGCAGCCATATCTTCCGGCGCTGATCGTGCTGGAGAGCTTCGGCATGGCCATGCTGACCTTCTACAACTCCGTGCTGTCGGTGGACTACCGGTATAAGGAATACCTGGTGCTGAGCCTGGTCTATGCCGTGGCGGGTATTGGCGGTTCTGTGCTGCTGATTCTGACCCTATGCCGGGGCCAGGGGTATCTGGGCCGCATTCTGGGCACATTGATCCCTGCGGTGCTGGTGGGCATCTATGTGGTGGTCCGCCTGTGGCGGAAGGAGCGGCCCCTGGTCAGCCGGGAATACTGGCGCTACGGTATGGGCATCAGTCTGCCCACCGTGCCCCACGGCCTGAGCCAGCTGCTGCTGAACCAGTTTGACCGCATTATGATCAAGTCCATCATCGGCAGCACCGAGGCCGGGCTTTACAGCTTTGCCTATAATGTGGGGATGATCTTCCAGGTCATCACCAATTCCATGGACACCGCCTGGGCGCCCTGGTTCTTTGAAAAGATGAAGGCCAGGGAGTATCCGGCCATTCGCCGGGCGGCCTCGGCGTATGTGGTGTTTGTGTCCATCGGGGCCATGGCCCTGGCGCTGATCTCTCCGGAGGTCATCCTCATTGCCGGCGGCTCCAAATACAGCGACAGCCGGTATGTGACCATGCCCATTGTCCTGTCCATGTACTACGCATTTCTGTATACCCTGCCCTCGTCGGTGGAGTATTACTATAAAAAGACCAAGCTCATCGCTCTGGGCACCATGCTGGCGGCGGGAATGAACATCCTGCTCAACGCCGTGTTCATTCCATCCTTCGGCTATGTGGCGGCGGCGTATACCACGGTGGCGTGCTACCTGCTGTATTATCTGCTGCATGTGGTATTTGCCTGGTGGGTCCACAAGGGCATGGTGTATGACATTCTCCAGCAGTTCCTCTGGCTGGGAGTGGTGTCGGTGGTGTCGCTGGTGACGGTGGCACTGACGGATCTGTTCTGGGTCCGGATGGGCCTGCTGGCAGCGGGACTGGGCGTGTGCGCCCTGTGGGCTGTCAGGCACCGGGATCAGGTTATGAGACTCATTGCGGTGTTCCGCAAAAAATCGGCATAAAATCGGGACAAAACCCGGGCAAAAGCGGGATATCCCGCTGCGTATCGGGACAGAAATAGACAGATAAAGACGAAATATCGGATAGGAGTGAGATAAGTGGAGGAACTGACACTGCGACAAATGCAGGAGGGCGCTCTGAACATTCTCAAAAAATTGGACGGCATCTGCCGGGAGCAGGGGCTGCGGTACTTCCTGTTTTATGGGACCCTCATCGGGGCCATCCGCCACAAGGGCTTCATCCCCTGGGATGACGACCTGGACGTGGCCATGCCACGGCCGGATTTTGACAGGCTGGTGGAATATTGCCGCCGGCACCGGGAGGAGCTTCTGCCCATGCGCCTGATGACCGTGGACGACAACCCCCGGTATGTGTACCCCATCGCCCGCTTCAGCGACACCCGCTACCGGGTGAAATACCAGGGCATCCGGGATTACGGCCTGGGCCTGTTTGTGGACATTTATCCGCTGGACGGCTGCGGTGACACGGAGGAGGAGGCCAGGGCCTGGGTGCAGCAGCCCATGCGGGATGTGAGGTTCATCAACTGCTGCGCCGCCGACCGGTTCACGCCCAGCCGCCGGGGCTGGCTCCACACCCCCGCCAAGCTGGCGGGCTTTGCTTGGGCCCGGCTCCACGGAAGCGCCCATTACATCCACCGCATCGAGGCCTGGGCCCGGCAGAAGGACTATGAGAAGTGCCGCTATGTGGGCTGCACCGTTTGGGATACCAACTGGAACATCGTGTTCCCGCGGGAGGACCTGGAAAAAACGCTGTATGTTCCCTTTGAGGACGCAGAGTTCCCCATTCCCGCCGGATATGACCGGATGCTGCGCCATACCTATGGCGATTACATGACGCCCCCGCCGCCGGAACAGCGGATCGGGCAGCATTTTTACACCGTATGGCCCAAGGAACAAGGGGCCGCGGAGGAACATAAGGAAGGAGCCATCTCATGAAAGGTATCGTTTTGGCCGGCGGAGCCGGCACGCGCCTGTATCCCCTGACCATGGTCACCAGCAAGCAGCTGCTGCCGGTGTATGACAAGCCCATGATCTACTATCCGCTGTCTACCCTGATGCTGGCGGGGATCCGGGATATCCTCATCATCTCCACCCCCACGGACCTGCCCAATTTTGAGCGCCTGTTGGGGGATGGCAGCCAGTTCGGCATTCATCTGAGCTACAAGGTGCAGCCCTCTCCCGACGGCCTGGCTCAGGCATTTCTGCTGGGCGAGGAGTTCATCGGCGACGACTGCTGCGCCATGGTGCTGGGCGACAACATTTTCTACGGCAGCGGCTTCCGGGCCCGCCTGAAGCAGGCGGCGGCGGATGCGCAGCAGGGCCGGGCCAGCATTTTCGGCTATTACGTCAATGACCCCGAGCGCTTCGGCATTGTGGAGTTCGACGAGAACGGCAAGGTCATCTCCGTGGAGGAGAAGCCCCAGCACCCCAAGAGCAACTACTGCATCACGGGCCTGTATTTCTATGACAACCGGGTGGTGGACATGGCCAAGCGGGTGAAGCCCAGCGCCCGGGGCGAGCTGGAGATCACGGACCTGAACCGTTTCTATCTGGAGGACGGTACCCTGAACGTGCAGCTGCTGAGCCGGGGCTATGCCTGGCTGGATACCGGCACCATGGACTCTCTGGTGGATGCGGCGGACTTTGTGCGCACCATCGAGACCCGGCAGGGCTCCCAGATCGCGGCACTGGAGGAGATCGCGTTTACCGAGGGCTGGATCGACCGGGAGACGCTGCTCCAGTCCGCCCAGCGCTATGGCAAGTCCCCCTACGGCCAGCACCTGATGCATGTGGCTGAGGGAAAAATTCGATATTGATAGGTGATTTGCATGAAAATTCTGGACACAAAAATTCCCGAGGTAAAGATCATCGAGCCGGACGTGTTCGGCGACCACCGGGGCTGGTTCATGGAGACCTGGTCCCTGCCCAAGTATGAAGCCCTGCACTTCAACAGCATGCAGGACAACGAGAGCTTCACCGCTAAGAGGGGGACCCTGCGGGGCATCCACTTCCAGCAGGACCCCATGGCCCAGGCCAAGATCGTCCGGGTGGTGCGGGGCGCCGTTCTGGACGTGGCGGTGGATCTGCGGAAGGGGTCACCCACCTATTTGCAGTGGGTATCCGTGGAGCTCAGCGCCGAAAATAAGCGCCAGTTCTACATTCCCCGGGGCTTTGGCCACGGCTTCGTGACCCTGACGGACGACGTGGACTTCTGCTACAAGGCGGACAACCTCTATGACCATCCCAGCGACCGGTCCATCCGCTTCGACGACCCTGCTATTGGCGTGGACTGGGGCGTGACGGACCCCATTCTGTCCGACAAGGACAAAAACGCTCCGCTGCTGGCGGACAGCGACTGCAACTTCGTGTACGGAAAGGACGAGTGAGCCAATGACCATTATCGTTACCGGCGGCGCCGGCTTTATCGGCAGCAACTTTGTGTTCCATATGCTCAAGGAGCATCCCGATTACCGCATCGTATGCCTGGACAAGCTGACCTATGCCGGAAACCTGTCCACCCTGGCTCCTGTGATGGACAACCCCAACTTCCGCTTCGTGAAGGCGGATATCTGCGACCGGGAGGCCGTTTACAAGCTGTTTGAGGAGGAGCACCCCGACATGGTGGTGAACTTCGCCGCCGAGAGCCATGTGGACCGCTCCATCGAGGACCCCGGTGTGTTTTTGCAGACCAACATCATCGGCACCGCCACCATGATGGACGCCTGCCGCAAATACGGCATCCAGCGCTATCATCAGGTGTCCACCGACGAGGTGTACGGCGACCTGCCCCTGGACCGGCCCGACCTGTTCTTTACCGAGGAGACGCCTATCCACACCTCCAGCCCCTACTCCAGCTCCAAGGCTGCCGCCGACCTGCTGGTGCAGGCGTATCACCGGACCTATGGTCTGCCTGTTACCATCAGCCGCTGCTCCAATAACTACGGGCCCTATCACTTCCCCGAGAAGCTGATTCCCCTGATGATCGCCAACGCCCTCAACGACAAGCCCCTGCCCGTGTACGGCGAGGGCCTCAACGTCCGGGACTGGCTGTATGTGGAGGATCACTGCCGGGCCATTGACCTGATCATCCATAAGGGCCGGGTCGGCGAGGTGTACAACGTGGGCGGCCACAACGAGATGCGCAACATCGACATCGTGAAGCTCATCTGCAAGGAGCTGGGCAAGCCCGAGAGCCTGATCGTCCATGTGGCGGATCGGAAGGGCCACGATATGCGCTATGCCATTGACCCCACCAAGATCCACAACGAGCTGGGCTGGCTGCCGGAGACCAAGTTCGCCGACGGCATCAAAAAGACCATCGACTGGTACCTGAACAACCGTTCGTGGTGGGAGACCATCATCTCCGGCGAGTATCAGGATTACTACGAGAAGATGTACGGAAATCGCTGAGCCATGGAGCAGCAGGCAGTAGAAGTCCGGATGGGGCAGACGCACCTGGGCTTTGTGGACGCGGCAAAGGGCCTGGGCATGCTGGCCATCATCTGGGGCCACATGGACTACCTGTGGAGCACCAGCTCCGTATGGTTTTCCTCCTTCAAGATCGCTGTGTTCTATGTGGTGGTGGGCCTGCTGAAGGCATACCGTTATGGGGAGCGGGGCCAGAGGGATTCCTGTGCACAGGTGATGAAAAAACGCTGGTATTCCCTGGTGATCCCCTATGGCGTGTTTTCGGCTCTGGCGATTCTGGCGCACCTGGCTTTTCTCACCATACACGGCGGCAGCAGACTGGCGGCCCTGAAGGGGGACGTGATCCTGACGGTGACGCTGCGGGGTGTTGCCACCCTGTGGTTTCTGCCTACGCTGCTGATCGCCGAGCTGCTGTTTGCGGCGGTGCGGCCGGAGGGCTGGTCTGCCGCCAAGCGCATACTGGTGTGTGTCCTGGCGCCGGCTATCCTGTGCGTCATCGGCTATTTCTATCAGGGAATGGATATTCCCGGGGCGGATCGCCTGTGGGTGCAGGTGGTGCGCAATCTGTTTATTGTTTTGGCCAAGAGCGTCAGCGGCTTTTGGTTCATGCTGTGCGGGTATCTGCTTTACCGGCGGGGGAAGCCGCAGCGGCTGGGAAGGCTGCCGGTGCTGGCGGTCCTGCTGGCGGTGAATCTGGGCCTGTCGCTGCTGAGTCCGGACCTGGATTTCAACTCCTTTAAGCTGGGGCCCTTTGCTCCGGTGTTCTATCTCAACGGTGTGTTGGGTTCCGTGGCCGTTCTGGAGTTGCTGCGCTGGCTGGAGGCCCGCATATCCCTGAGGCCCCTGATCTGGTGCGGCAGGTACTCCATGTTCCTGATGGCCACGCATCTGCCCTGGCAGATCGCGCCGGAGCTGGTGATGCTGGGCAAGCGTTTTTACCTGGCACAGACGCCGACGGCGCCGTATTTCCTGATGATGCTGGTGGAGTTCGCGGTGCTGATGCTTATTGAGGCTGCACTGGTCTGGTGCAAAGAGAAGGTCAAAGCCGCCATGACCGGGCGCTGGGGAAAAGAGCGGCCCATCTGCAAGGCGGTCAAGTATCTGTAACGAGGAGGTTACAAGCAATGAAGGTATTGGTAACGGGCGTGGGCGGTCAGCTGGGCCACGATGTGATGAACGAGCTGGCCCGCCGGGGCCATCAGGGCGTGGGCAGTGACATCGCCCCGGTGTACAGCGGCATTGCAGACGGCTCTGCCGTGACGGAGATGCCCTATGTGCCCATGGATATCACCAATGACGCCCAGGTGCGGCAGGTGATGGACGATGTGCGGCCCGACGCCGTGATCCACTGCGCCGCCTGGACGGCGGTGGACCTGGCCGAGGACGCCGACAAGCAGCCCAAGGTACGGGCCATCAACGTGGACGGCACCGCTCATCTGGCGGCGGCGTGCAAGGCCCAGGACTGCAAGATGATGTATATTTCCACGGACTATGTGTTCAATGGGCAGGGCCAGACGCCCTGGCAGCCGGACTGCAAGGACTATCAGCCCCTGAACTACTACGGCGAGACGAAGCTGGGCGGCGAGCTGGCCGTCAGCTCTGCGCTGGAGAAATACTTCATCGTGCGGATCGCCTGGGTGTTCGGTCTGAACGGCAAGAACTTCATCAAGACCATGCTCCAGCTGGGCAAGACCCACGACAAGCTGCGGGTGGTGTGCGACCAGATCGGTACGCCTACCTATACCCTGGACCTGGCCCGGCTGCTGGCGGATATGATCGAGTCCGACAAGTACGGCTATTATCACGCCACCAATGAGGGCGGGTACATCTCCTGGTACGAGTTTGCCTGCGAGATCTTCCGCCAGGCGGGTCTGCCGGTGCAGGTGGACGCCGTGACCACGGCGGAATACGGCGCGTCCAAGGCGGCGCGGCCCTCCAACAGTCGGCTGGACAAGAGCAAGCTGGCGGAGAACGGCTTCACACCGCTGCCGGACTGGAAGGATGCCCTGAGCCGGTATCTCAAGGAGCTCGGCACCAATCAATAAGAGAAAAACGCTGCCTGCCCAGCAGGCGGCGTTTTTTTTCGCCTTAACGGGGCTTTCCACCGGGGGGGAAATGCGGTATACTGTCAGATGAGAGTTTTTTGGGACAGCAGCCATGGTATTCTGCTGTCAGTGCGTCAGAAAGGAGGCGGGGCGGATGCTGTCTGTATGGGTAGGACGGGCCGGGTCCGGAAAATCCCGGCGGGTACTGGAGGCTATGGAGAAAAACCGGGGACTGCGGCGGCAGGTGCTGCTGGTGCCGGAGCATATTTCCCACGAGGCGGAGGTGGACCTGTGCCGGGCCCTGGGGCCCACGGCGTCCCGGGATGCGGAGGTGCTGAGCTTCCGGAGCCTGTCGTCCCGGGTGCTGGCCGAAACGGGAGGGCTGGCGGAGTTTACCCTGGACAACGGGGGAAAGCTCCTGACCATGCGGCGGGTTTTGCAGGAGCTGGCGCCGGAGCTGCGGGTGTTCGGGCGACCCAGTCAGCGGGCGTCGTTTCTGCGGCAGCTGACGGACCTGATGGAGGAGCTTTACGCCTATGAGATCGGGCCCCGGGACCTCTATGCACATGTAGAGGACCTGGAGGGCGCTATGGGCGATAAGCTGCGGGATATCGCGCTGCTGTATGCGGCGTATGACGCCCGGCTGCGCAACGGAGACATGGATGCCCGATCCCGGCTCCAGAAGCTCCGGGAGCATCTGGAGCACAGCGACTATCTCCGGGGCTGCGATGTGTATCTGGACGGGTTTTCCTATTTCAACCGCCAGGAGGAGAGCATATTGGAGCTGGTGCTGCGGCAGGCCGGCAGCGTTACCGTGACCCTGCTGGGGGACCGGGGCAATGAACAGCTGTTTCAGAATGCTCTGCGCCAGCGGATGCGCCTGGAGCGCATGGCCCGGCGTGTGGGGCAGAGTATGGAAGTCCTGTGGTGCGAAAAGCAGGGGAGCGGCCCCTTGGATCACCTGGAGCAGCACTTTTTTGGCCGGGAGACGGCCTATGAGGGCCAGGCGGAGGGAATCCGCCTGTATCAGGCCGCCACGGCCTTCACCGAGGTGGAATGGGTGTCCCAGCAGCTGAGGCAGCTGGCGGCAGAGGGATACCGCTGGCGGGATATGGGCGTGTGCGCCCGGAATATGGAGGTTTACGGCCCACTGCTGGAGAGCGTGTTCCGCCGGGACGGCATCCCGGCCTATATCAGCCGCCGCAGCGATCTGCTGGAAAAGCCGCCCATCACCATGCTTTTGGGGGCCCTGGACGCCGTTACCGGCGGCTTTGACCGGGAGGACGTGTTCCGCTGCCTGAAGACCGGCCTGGGGGGTATTTCCCCGGATGAGTGCGATATCCTGGAGAATTATGTGATCGTGTGGGATATCCGGGGCGGCATGTGGCTGCGGGAGGGCGACTGGACCGCCAGCCCCGACGGCTACGGACGGGAGATGACGGAGACTGCCGCCGCACGGCTGCGGCAGGTCAATGGCGTCCGGCGGCGGGTACGTCTGCTGCTGGAGCCCCTGTATCAGGGGATGAAAACGGCATCATCCGCCAGGAGCAAGGCAGAGTGCCTGTACACATTTTTGCAGGAGGCCGGTGTACCCCAGGCCCTGGAGGAAACCGCCGGGAAGCTGCTGGCAGAGAACCAGCCCCAGCTGGCGGAGGAATATGTGCAGCTGTGGGAGATATTCTGCGGGGTGCTGGACCAGTTTGTGGAGATCCTGGGGGACACGGAGCTGACGGGTGAGGAGTTCGCGCGGCTGCTGCGGCTGGTGCTGACCCAGTACAGCGTGGGTACCATTCCTGCCACCCTGGACCAGGTGAAGGTCAGCGAGATCACCCGCAACGACCGGCACCGGGTAAGGTGCCTGTTCCTGCTGGGGGCCAACGACCACGTGCTGCCTATGCCGCCCAGCGGCCACGGCCTGCTGGACCCGGAGGACCGGGAGACCCTGCAGCAGCGGGAGATCCTGCTGTCGGACGCCGTGTTTGACCCGCTGGACAACGAGCTGCAGAATATTTACGCGTGCCTGGCCCAGCCCACGGAGCGGCTTACCGTCAGCTGGCCGGTGGGGGACATCAGCGGCGCTCAGCTGCGGCCCTCCTTCGTGGTGCAGCGGATGGAGAAGCTGTTTCCGGATCTGCACGTCCTGCGGGAGGACGGGGCCTACCGGCGGATGTTGCCTGCCACGGCTCTGGAGCTGGCCGGCAGCGACAGGGCACTGGAGCGGTATTTCCGGCAGCGGGGCGGCTATGACCGGGTGCTGGATGCCATGGACCGGGGCCGCGCCCTGGGCCGGGGGCGGCTGTCGCCGGAGGCGGTGCAGGCCCTGTATGGGCGGTCCCTGCACATGTCGGCCTCCCGGATGGACCAGGTGAAGCGGTGCCACTTCGGGTACTTCATGCAGTATGGCCTGCGGGCCAGGGAGCGCCGACCGGCGGGCTTCGAAGCCCCGGAGATCGGCACGTTCATCCACTATTTATTGGAAAATGTGGCCCGGGAGGTAAAGAACCGGGGCGGCTGGAGCCGGGTGGAGCAGGAGGAGCTGCGCCGCCTGGTCCGGGAATACATAGACCAATACGCCCGGGAGGAGATCGACGGCTATCGGGAGAAAAGCGCCCGGTTCCGGTATCTGTTTTCCCGGCTGCGGACGGCGGCCTGCGCCATCGTGGAGGACATGGCCGGGGAGCTGGCCCAATCGGATTTTTCACCGGTGGCCTTCGAGCTGGGCTTCGGCGGCCGGGACGGGCAGCTGCCCGCCGTTACCGTCACCGAGGGAGATGAGACCCTGTCCGTCAGCGGCAAGGTGGACCGGGTGGACGGCTGGCTTCACGACGGAAAGCTGTATCTGCGGGTGGTGGACTACAAAACCGGGAAAAAAGCCTTTGACCTGTCGGACCTGCGGTACGGCCTGGGCATTCAGATGCTCCTGTACCTGTTCACTCTGGAGAAGGAGGGCCGCAGCTATTTCGGCTATCCCATTGTGCCGGCGGGGGTACTGTATCACCCGGCCCGGGAGGTAATCCTGAAAAAGGACCGGGGCATCCAGCCGGAAAAGCTCCAGGCTGCCCTGCAGGAGGAGCTGCGCCGCAGCGGCATGGTGCTGGCGGACCCGGAGGTGCTGCGGGCTATGGAGCACAGCGCTCTGGAAGCACCCCATTATCTGCCCATTCGGGTGAAGAAGGACGGCTCCATTTCCGACGGCATCGCATCGGCGGAGCAGCTGGGGAAGCTGGGCCGGTATGTGGAGGACCTGCTGCACCAGATCGCCAGAGAGATCGGCTCCGGCAATATTGACGCCGACCCGGTGGCACGGGGACCCCAGGAGCGGGCCTGCGACCGCTGCGATTTTGCTGCGGCCTGTGCCTTCCAGGAGGGCCGGGGCGGCGATCGGGTGCGCTATATCAGGACTGTAAAGCCGGAGGAATTCTGGCAATTCGTGGACGCGGAAAATGGGAAGGAGGGGAGCACATGCCGCTGACGCCGCAGCAGGAAACAGCCGTATATGACCGGGGCGGAAGCCTTCTGGTGTCCGCCGCCGCAGGCTCCGGCAAGACGAAGGTTCTGGTGGAGCGCTTGTTTTCCTATATGGAGCAGGAGGGCTGTCAGGTGGACGACTTCCTGATCATCACCTATACCAAGGCCGCCGCGGCGGAGCTGCGGGGCAAGATCGCCCAGGAGCTGACCCGCCGGGTGGCGGACCGGCCCGGGGACGGCCACCTGCGGCGGCAGATGCTGCGGGTGTATCAGGCGGACATCAAAACCGTGGACGCCTTCTGCGCCGGACTGCTCCGCGAGAACGTGCACCTGCTGCCCCCGGTGGAGGAGCACAGCCTGACCCCGGATTTCCGGGTGCTGGACGAACAGGAGGCCATGCTCCTGCGGCGGCGGGTGCTGGACCGGGTATTGGAGGATTTTTACGCCCACATCGAGGAGGACGGCAACGCCCGCCAGCTGGCGGAGACCCTGGGAGCCGGACGGGATGACCGGGCGCTGGAGGCCCTGGTGCTGGACCTCCACGAAAAGACCCAGAGCCACCCGCACCCCCTGCGGTGGCTGGAGCAGCTGCGGCAGGGCTGGGAGGTCACCCCCCAGGAGCTGGCGGACACCGGCTGCGGCCGGTATCTCATGGAGGACGCCCTGCGCCGGGCGGACTTCTGGGCCCGGCGGCTGACCCGGGCCGTGGAGGATATGGCGGACTATCCCGCCGTGTACAAGGCCTACGGTGACCGGTTTCTGGAGGTGGCCCAGGGCCTGGAGGCCCTGCGGGACAAGGCCGCCGGCGGCTGGGACAGTCTTGCCCAGGGCGTGCCGTCCTTCCGGCGGATGGGCGTGGCCAAGGGGGAGGAGAACGCCGCCTGCCGGGAGCGGGCCAAGGCGGTGCTGGAGCAGGCCAAAAAGGCGCTGAAGGACATTCAGGCGATCTTTTCTGTGCCGGAGGTGGAGCTGCTGGAGGATCTGCGGCAGATGGCCCCGGCCATGCTGGCTCTGCTGCGCCTGACGGCACAGTTTACCCTGCACTATCAGGCGGAGAAGGTCCGGCGCAACGTGATGGACTTTTCCGACCAGGAGCACTATGCCATCGACCTGCTGACCGACGGCCAGGGACGGCCCACGGAGCTGGCAAAGCAGGTCTCCTCCCGCTACCGGGAGGTGATGGTGGACGAATACCAGGACAGCAACCAGGTGCAGAACTGCATTTTCCGGGCCCTGTCCGGGGAGGAGCGACGGCTGTTCGCCGTGGGCGATGTGAAGCAGAGCATTTACCGGTTCCGGCTGGCGGACCCCACCATTTTCCTGGAGAAATACCTGTCCTACCGCCCGGCGGCGGAGGCGGAGGAGGGCCAGCCGCGAAAGGTACTGCTGAGCCGGAATTTCCGCTCCCGGCGGGAGGTGCTGGACGGCACCAACTTTGTGTTCCGGGCCATTATGTCCCGGGAAATGGGGGAGATGGACTACGGCGACGACGAGCAGCTGTATTTCGGAGCGGAGGCGGCGTACCCGCCCCGGCCGGGCATGGAGCCGGAGCTGCACCTGATCAGCGTGGAGAATACGGAGGAGGAAACCTTCGACCGCACGGAGGTGGAGGCCCGGTTTGTGGCCCGGCGCATCCGACGGCTGCTGGACCAGGGCTTCCCGGTGCAGGGAGAGGACGGACAGCCCCGGCCTGTGGAGCCGGAGGATATCGTCATTCTCATGCGATCCCCCCGGGCGCGTCTGGCGGCCTATACGGCGGCCCTGCGGCGGGAGAACATTCCCTGCACCAGCGGGGAGAGCGAGGCGTTTTTCAGCACTCTGGAGGCGGCGGTGATGGTGTCGTTTTTGCAGATCATCGACAATCCGCGGCAGGATGTGCCACTGATCGCCGTGCTGCGGTCGCCGCTGTTCGGCTTTTCCCCGGACCGCCTGGCCCAGATCCGGGCGCTGCTGCCGGAGGGAGACTACTATGACGCCCTGTGCCTGGACGAGCATGAGGACACAGCGGCCTTCCGGCAAACGCTGGACGGTCTGCGGCTGGCCGCCCGGGACATGACGGCGGACCGGCTGCTGTGGAAGCTCTATACCCAGTGCCACGCCATGGCGGTGTTCGGGGCCATGGAGGGCGGCGCGGCCCGGAAGGAAAACCTCATCGCCCTGTATACCTACGCCGGGCAGCAGGCGGCGGCCGGGCGCGGCGGCCTGTTTGACTTCGTGACCCAGCTCCACGACCTGTTGGAGGAAGGACGTCAGCCGCCTATCTCCACCCAGGCCACCGGCAGCGGCGTGCAGATCATGAGCGTCCATCGGTCCAAGGGACTGGAGTTCCCGGTGGTGATCCTGGCGGACCTGCACAAGCGCTTCAACGCCGACGACTTCCACCGGCCGGTGCTGGTGCATCCCCAGCTGGGGCTGGGCACCGAGCGGGTGGACCGGCAGCGGCGGATCCGGTACGATACCGTTACCAAATCCGCCGTGGCGGCGGCCCTGACCCGGGAGAGCAAGGCCGAGGAAATGCGCATTCTGTACGTGGCCCTGACCCGGGCCAAGGAGAAGCTCATCTGCGTGGACTGCATGTCCCACGCCCGGAAACGGGCGGCGGACCTGGCAGTGCTGGCGGAGATGCCCGCGCCGCCGGAGGCGGTGGCCGGGGCAAAATGCCCCGGGGACTGGCTGCTGCTGCCGCTGCTGTGCGCCCCGGAGGGGGAGCCCATCCGCCGCTGGGCGGAGACGGAGCCCCAGACCCTGACAGGCGCCGGAGGCGGATGGCAGGTGCAGGTGTGGGAAAATCCCGTGGCGCCGGCTCTCCGGGAGCGGGACAGCACGCCGGAGGAGGCGCGCGAAAGCGGCCCTGTGGAGGTCCGGGAGCTGGACTATCCCCACCCGGCAGCCTGCCGCATTCCCACCAAGGTTACGGCCACCCAGCTGAAGGGCCGGGAACTGGATGAGGAGATCGCCCAGGGTACCGTCCGCCGGGTGCGTCAGGTGCAGGTGGAAACGCCGCGCTTTCTGATAGGGGAGCGGCCTTTGTCCGCAGCCCAGCGGGGTACGGCCATGCATCTGCTGATGCAGTATCTGGACCTGAGCGGCCCGGAGCCGGAGCAGCAGGTGCAGGTCCTGCTGGCCCGGCATCTGCTGACGCCGGAGCAGGCGGCGTCCCTGGAGCTGGAGCAGGTGCGCCGGTTCCTGGCCTCGCCCCTGGCGGAGCGCATCCGCCGGGCGGGGGAGGTGTACCGGGAGTACCGGTTCTCCCTGCTGCTGCCGGCGTCGCTGTATGATCCGGAGGCGGAGCCGGAGGATGAGCTGATGCTCCAGGGCGTGGTGGACTGCGCCTTCCGGACGGAGCAGGGCTTGGTCATTGTGGACTTCAAAACGGACCGCATCCTGCCCCAGGAGGCCGCCCAGCGGGCGGAGCTGTATCGCCCCCAGCTGACGGCCTACAGTCAGGCCCTGAGCCGGGTGCTGGAAGCACCGGTGGCGGAGCGGGTGCTGTATTTCTTCGGCCCCGGATGCCAGGTGACGCTGTAATGGCTTCATCTCCGCTATTTCCGGCGGCGTGTTCGTAGTGGGCCTGGTGCCGGAGCTGTGTCTGCCCAGGGACCCCAAGCGCTATGAGATCCGATAAAATTTGAAATTTTTTCCGGCTTTGCGCCGCAGACTGCTGTCTGCGGCGCTTTTTTTGCCTGCGGCGGAAATGCATCCTATATTTAGCGGACATGAAAGCCGGGCGATTCGCGCAAAGTAACTCTGTCGCCGGCGACAAAATTCAAAAACAGGGGTGATCGCATGTATGAAACGCAAAAAAAGCGACGCATACGCAGGCCGGCCGCATGGCTGCTGGCCGTGCTGCTCACCGGGGCCCTGTGCTGCCAGACGGTATGGGCCGACCAGCGCACCTTGATCCCTGTGGGGAAGGCGGTGGGCATCAAGCTGTTTGCCGATGGCGTGCTGGTGGTGTCTACCTCCAGCGACGGTCCGTGCCCGGCCCGCGACTGCGGCATACAGGAGGGGGACCTGATCGTCAGCTGCAACGGCGAAAGGATCACGTCTGCCGAGGAGCTGCAGGCCCTGCTGCAGGCCGCCGGCGGAACGCCTGCAGCCGTGGGCCTGCGCCGGGACGGCAAAAGCCTTACCGTCACCGCCGTGCCGGTGCAGGCGGAGGATGGCTCCTGGCGTCTGGGCGCCTGGACACGGGACTCTATGGCGGGCGTGGGGACTCTGACCTTCTATGACCCGGACACCGGCGCCTATGGCGCTCTGGGCCACGGCATCACCGATACGGACACGGCCCAGCTGATGCCGCTGTCCAGCGGTTCCATTATGGAGACTACCGTGAAGGCCGTGAAAAAGGGACAGAAGGGCGACCCGGGACAGCTGAAGGGCGACTTCACCGTGCAGCACGATGTGGGCACCGTGTCCGCCAATACCAGCGGCGGCATTTTCGGCACTGTGGCAGAAGGCGGCTTTGTATCCGGCGCGGCACTGCCGGTGGCCCGGCGCAGCGAGGTGACCACCGGCCCCGCTGTTATTTTGTCCACCATCTCCGGAGATGATACCCAGGAATACACCGTGGAGATCGTGCGGCTGTGCCCCGCAAACCGGGACGGCCGGGACCTGCTGCTGAAGGTCACGGACCCCCGGCTGCTGGAGGCCACCGGAGGCATTGTCCAGGGCATGTGAGTGTGTTATAATTGGGACAACACGGGAAAAGCTTGATTTCAAGCGGGTTTCCGGTGCTTGTCCAACTTTTCATTGACCACGAAAACAGGACCACATTCTGCGCAGATGTGACGGACAAAAATGCTGCGAACTCCCGGATCCGGAGTTTTTCGGCAGTTAACAGCGAACGCAAGCGGAAAGGAGTCATATTCAATTTAATCGCCGCCTGGCGACTGCCGCACGAAGACCGATGGGGTATAAGCTGCCCATCGGTCTTTTTTGTTATTCCAAGGAAGGAGGCGCTGATGCTGAAATGGGGTGCAGTTCAGGATGGCACTTCTTTTCCGGAATTCAACCATGCGAGACTATTGGAAACCTGGAAGTTGCTTTTGCAATTTATCGGAAAGCAACAAAAAAGTAAAAATTGAAATCCATCGCTTTATATAGCATTGCGTTTTTGCAAGAGAAATGATAGTATACTCTAAACGGCCAAGGCCGACTGTTCCTATTTTCGGAGTAAATCCTGTTGATAAATGCACATTCGGAATCGTCTTGCCGGGAAACAAATACAATTGCCAAGAAATATTCCTTGATTGCAGGAGAAAGCGAGAGATTTCCCCTATGAAACGGAATACGAAGCAGCTGATCCCCATGATCCTGGTTTTTACAATCATTGCGGCGGCCTATTCCTGCCGGATACTGGCCATGCTCGACATCGGCGGCGTTTGGATGAACTATATCCGCGCGGCGCTGTATTTGCTGCTGTTTTCCCTGTGGGGCTATTCCATTGACCGGCGCATTATACAGAAGCAGGCACTGCACTGCCTGCGCCTGACTGCGGCGCTGATGCTGGTATGGCTTATTTTGCGCACGCTGAAATATGAGTTTGTCACCGACCTGACAGTGGCGCGGTACATTTGGTATCTCTATTATTTGCCCATGCTGTTTATACCGCTGCTGGGAGTGTATGTTGCGCTGACGCTGGGGAAGTCGGAGGAATACCGTCTGACCGAAAGGGCCGGCTTTCTGGTCGCCGTGCCGGGCATACTGTTTTTGCTGGTGATTACCAACGATCTGCACCAGCAGGTGTTTGCATTCAACAGCGGTGTGCCGGGCGTGCCGGACAATTATGGCTATTCCCACGGCATTTTTTACTTCTGCAGCATGGGCTGGATGGTTGCGTGCATGATTTTTTCCCTTGCCCTCCTTTTGAAGAAAAGCCGCGTCCCCAGCGGCAGCAAAAAAAGGATCAGGCCGTTTGTGATAGCCTGTATAACGGTTTTGTATGGGCTTTTGTATCTGTCGGGCCTGCCGGCTATACGCCGGTGGCTCGGGGATATGAATGTGACATTTTGCCTTTTATATGCGGCGATTTATGAAAGCTGTATACGCTGCCGGATGATACCGTCCAATACGGGCTATGTGGAGCTGTTCGAGGCGACAACGCTGGCGGCGTGCATTGCGGATCGCAGCGGGAATATCGTTCTCCGTTCCCGGGCCGCAGGGGAGGATATGGTTTGCCCGAGGGAGGGCGTTCCGCTCATCCGGCCCAACGGAATACGCATCTCCTCGGCGCCCATCAGCGGCGGCTATGCCATATGGCAGGATAATGTGCGGCCGCTGACGGAGCTGCGCGCAAGACTGAGCGAAAACAAGACCAAAATCAACAGCAACAAAGAGAAGCTGCGGGATGCCTATATCATACAGAAAAAGCTGCTTGAGCTGACGGAAAAAAACCGTATTTACGACGAGATGGAGGCAAGGTACGGAGATCAGATCACCAGAGTCGGGCAGCTGCTGCGGCAATGCCAGGGGGCCGCACCCGAGGAAATACAAAGCGCACTGAAAAGGATCCTGCTGCTGGGCACTTACATTAAGCGCAGCGCCAACCTGTACTTTCTCAGCCAGGAATATGAGTTTCTGCCGCAGCAGGAGCTTCGGCTGACCATAGACGAGGCGGTGCGGGTGATAAACGTTTGCGGCACGGAATGCAGCGTGGTCTACCACACGACCGGGCCTATGCGCGCGACAGAGGTGGCGCGGCTGCTTGACCTTTTGAAGACCGTGACGGAAGCGGCGATGGGCGGGCTGTATTCCCTGTTTATTTCCGTGTCCGACGGCGAGATGGATCTGTCGGTGGAGTGTGCTGCCGAGCTGTCCTTTTTGGCTTCTCCGGATGTGACGGTTCAGCAGGAGGACGGCTTGTGGCTTGTGCGCACAAGGATAGGAGGCGGGAGCGGTGCTTAGAATTAAACACCTGGGCTTTAATGCCATCAAGGAAAGCTTTGACCGGCTTCCCACAGGCGTGTGTTTTTTTGACCGAACGGGCAGCATCGTCCTGTGCAACCGGCAGATGTATCAGCTGAGCCGATACCTGCTTGACAGCGATATGCAGTATCTGGGCGAGGTCCAGGAGGCGCTGTCTGCCCCGGGAGGGGGCATTGTGCGGATCCCGGATATAGACAACACCTATCGGTTTCCGGACAAAACTGTGTGGAGGTTTGAAAAAACGGAGGTCACCGATCGGTACGGGACGAGGTATATACAGCTTACCGCCGCCGATGTTACCGACCTGCAGCGCGCCTTGGTACAGCTTACCGCGGACAGCAAGAAACTGCAGGAGGATGCGGAAAAGCTGAAGCAGCTTTCCGATAATGCCGGGGCCCTGGCCCGGGAGAAGGAGCTGCTGGACGCTAAATCCGCCATGCACGACGGCCTTGCCGCCTGCATTACACTGACGAAGCAGTACATAACAGGGGAATTTGACGGTATGGACCCGGGCGTTGTATGCCATGAATGGGAGAAGGTCATTGCCTTCCGGGATACGATCCGCCTGCCGGCCAGAAAAAGACTGCTGGACAGCGCCAAGGCCAGCGGCGTGACCGTGCAGATAAGAGGTCAGGAGCCCACGGACGGTGAGGCGGAGCTGTTGTACACGGCTATGCAGGTTTGCTTGAACAACGCCATTCAGTATGCCAAGGCCACGGAGATTTCCGCAAATATTTGGGAAAACCAGGGCAGCTATACGGTGGTGATACGCAATAACGGCAAGCCGCCGGAAAAGGAGATCACCGAGGGCGGCGGACTTACCAACCTGCGCCACCGGATCGAAAATTCGGGCGGTAAGATGACGGTGCAGAGCTTGCCGAGGTTTTCTCTGGCAATCGAGATACCAAAATCCGGGAATTCGGGGGTGAATAACCTGTGACTATGAGAAAAATACTGATTGTGGAGGATCAGGCGCTGGCGAGAACCTATCTGTGCGCCTGCGTGGAAAAATGCACGGACTGCCAGGTGGCGGGTACGCTGTTCCGGGCCGACGCGGCGCTTCAGCGCTGCGATGAGGGGCCCATCGATCTGATTCTCATGGACATATGCACCGAAAGCGACTCGGACGGACTGGCCGCAGCCGAATCCATCAAGAAGATCTACCCGCAGATAAAAATCGTTATGGTGACCTCTATGCTGGAGGGACGGTTTCTTGATCGGGCCAGAAGGATCGGGGCAGACAGCTTCTGGTATAAGGACTCCCCCTCCGGCGACCTTGTGGGTGTGATCGAGGGAACCCTTTCCGGAAAGCACTTTTGGCCGGACGGCGTGCCCAGTGTCCGGCTCGGCAACACGCTCTCCTGCGACCTGTCTGACCGTGAGATAGAGACTCTGCGCCTGCTCTGCGAGGGAAAAACAAATGCCGAGATCGCCGTAAAGCTGAATGTGGGCGAGTCCTCGGTGCGGACCTATATTAACCGTATGCTGGAAAAAACCGGCTACACAAACCGCAATCGACTGATGATCGCAGCTGTGGGCAAACGGATGGTCGTGCCCGGATGCTGGATCGAGGAGCAGGAAGAAACCAGGTAGGAGCAAATGGAACAAAGCGTCGTGCTGAAAAACCATTTTTCGCAAAAAAATACCCAGCTTTCAAAAAGCTGGGTATTTTTTTGCGAAAAACAGACGCTCGTTCACAATTTGTTTACAATTAAAGGGGCGTTTGTCCTCACTTTTGAGGACAGACAGAGCCGACGTTCCTTGCTACAATAAAGCCATAAAGTAAGACGGAACAGATCCGGTGTATGTATCAGAAAAAAGGAGGAACGGTTCGATGAAGAAAATCGTGGTCGATATGCAGAATTTTCTGTTTGCCGATTCCATAGCGACTGCTTTCAAGAATTCGGATTACGACATTGCTGTGGTTCGTGCGGAGTCCCCGCGAGATACCATTGAACTGTGCCGGGTGTTCAAACCGTTTGTCCTTTTAATGGAGGTTACCGCCTATACTCCATGGCTGCTTTGCGAGAGGATGAAGCTGCGGGATGAGGCAAAGACGGTGTGCCCGGATTGCAAAATTGCCCTCATCGTGGATTCCAACACCGAAAAACAGGCGGCGAAGGACATCCGGGAGGCCAAGAAAAACGGCATCATCGACCAGTTTTTCTACGGGTCGATGACCGCTGAATACCTGATGGATCAGATTTACGCGATGTAAGGACGACATAAGAAAGGTAGGGTGAAGCACAATGAAAAAAAGAAAATGGCTTAGCCTTCTGCTGGCAGTGATGATGCTCGTATCAGCAGTGCCCTTCTTCCCGGTGACGGCCGATGCAGCAGATGGCACGGTGGAGGTTTCTACCTGGGCGGAGCTGAAAAAGGCGCTGGACTACACGACAAATTGCTCGGTGGTGAAGGTGGTTAAGGACATCGAAACAAAGTCTCTGAACGGGCACACCGGTCTGCATCAGGACAACATCATCTTCATGACGATGGCCATGGACAAGGTGCTGGATCTGAACGGACACACCGTCAATGCGTATGCGAAATACTATTCGGAGGTTGCGCAGGGGTATCTGATCAATATAAGTCATAAGGATGCCCGGCTGACCATCCGCGACAGCGTGGGGGGCGGCGCCCTGATCGGCGAGTTTAATCAGGAATTCTACTATGAGTTTATCAATGTGAGTAAAGGTACGCTGGTGATGGAGAGCGGTACGGTCAAGATGCTGTGTCCCTCCAATGATAATCAGTATACGAAGTGCGCCATCGGTGTATCCGGTACGGCGATCTTTAACGGCGGTGAGGTGCTGACGCAGGTGACCAGTCCCGGGGGCGAGAGGGAGGAGCGGTATCTTTCCCGTCGCCTGCAGGCCATTCGGGGAGAAGCAGGCGGCAGCGTCACCATCAACGGAGGTACCTTCGACCGGGTGGTTCTGCACAGCACCCCCACACCGGAGAACCGGGGAAAGTATGAGCTGGTGGTAAACGGCGGCTTTTTCCGGCAATCCATCGCCCAGGTATTGGTTGGGGATGTGTATGCCAGCCATCTTGACCATCTGACCATGCAGATCAACGATGCATATTTCATGCGCACCACCGATAAGCTGGACCAGTGCCGTCTGGTGCTAAGCGGGAAGATGCAAAGTTTTTATGACAGAAACTGGGATTACCGGTTACTTTATAACGATATTCCGGGCGCGACTTTCGATGATGCACTGAGTATGATGGATGATCTAATACCGCACCTTATCAGTGAAAACGGCGCAGTCTTCACCGATGTGCACGACGGAAACTGGTATGTGCGGGGCAATATGCGCCAGTGGGTTGAAAACGGCGGGCCGATCATGATTTTCCAGGGTACGTCGTTCGGCGTGCAGGGCAGCATAGCCAAGGTGATCTCCAACGCCTACGGCGTGAAGGAGGTTCTGCTGGACGGCGAGCCCATGGCCTGCGGCGAGCGAGGCTTCAGCGCACCCCAGGTGGATACCACCGCGGAGAGCGAGCATCGGGTGACTTTTGTGATGTATCCGATTTCCCCCATGCTGCGCGTGCTGGGTTACAGCTATTCCAATGAATATTCCACCGGGTATATTCGGATACTCGTTGATGACGAAACGGGGTATGGCATGGTTCATTATCCCGATGTTCCGGAATCAGGTAAAGAGCCGTTTTCGGTGACTTACTACATTAATGAATCCAATGTGGACACACTGACCACCATGGAGCTGCAGTATGACCTGATGCTGGAGACCAACGGCGTAAAGAAGCAGGTTACGACCGGCTACAAGGGCGCAAAGGTGGCACGGTGGGTGGATCGGACGAAGGCCATCGACACCATTTATCTGGATATCAGCCAGCCTCTGGTGCAGGGGGATTATACCAGCGGCGCCTTCACTGTGGATGGGAGTGCTCCCTACACCATCGAGGACAGGCAGGGCTACTGGGAACATGAGGATATTTGGGACCTGACCGGAAACGGCAGTGTTCCCGCGATCTTGGGGGATCAGTATTATCGCTTCATCCGTGTGTACCTCAAGGACGGCTATGAGGGGTATAAATTCGATAAGAACAACCCGCCGAAGGTCAAGATCCAGGGCCTCAACCGGGAATGCGACAGTATATCTGTTTCGGTCGCCAGTGATGAAAGGACCCTGGGGGTGTCCTTGGCCTCCCGTCCCTCCGAGCTGATTCAAAGCGCCTGGGGTACCGTTGCCGGACTGCGGGCGGGAAGCCTGGTCGGCGGAGTGAACATCAGGCCGAAGGACAGCCATTTTGATTTTGAGATTAAGGAGATCCAGCGAATCAAAAACGGAGTTGTTTACAGCACCAGCCCCGACGAGATGATCGATCCAGACTATACCTATCGGATCAAGCTGGTGGGCACGGGCAAACAAGGAATGACATTCCACAACGGTCCGTGGCGGTATGATTACACATTTCACTATTATCTCAACACGAATGTCAAGCTGCGGATGTACAGTGATCTCAACATTGCAGAAAATTATCTTGAAGTGCCGTATGATGCATCCGCCCAGGCATACGTAATAGATTTGGTACCGGAACCGGATGTGATTCATTATGACTATCTGTCTTTGGGCGTGCCACTTCCGTGGGCGGGCGAAAGACCGATATATAACAATAATCTGGTTGCGGGGCTGCCGGGCGGCGTTTCGGTTGTAAACTATACATGGTATGCTTCCGCTACGGGGGAGCGGATTCAGGCTGATATGACCTTTATCGCAGGCAGAAGATATCACGTAAACGTGATTTTACAGTGCGAAGAGGGCTATTACATAGCTGACGACGAGGAGCTGGATGCTTATGTGAACGGGGCAAAAGCGTATATAAGCGCGCAGGACGGGAACAGAACAACTCTTACCGTAGGATACTCCGTTCCCGTTGCTTCGGGTGTACACGGTCAGGCGGTGAGCTTCCGCGATGGCAGCGATGTGACCGTTTCCCTGTTTGCCGATGGCAGCGCAGAGCCCAAGTACACCGTATCGGTGCCGGGGGGAACAAAAGACAGCTCCGGACAATACACCACCACCTACGACATTCCCGAGGTTGCTCCCGGCACCTATACCATGCGGGTGTCGAAGAAGAATCATGTCACCCGGGAGTACACCGTGACGGTGAGCGGCGATGCGGTGACGCAGGATGCGAAGATACATCTGATGGGCGATATCAACGGCGACGGCAGAATCAGTATCGGTGATATCAATAAAGCAAACCTTCACGCAAAGGGAAAAAAGATATTGCTTGGGTATGAACTCGCCTGTGCAGACATCAACGGCGACGGCAGAGTGACGACCAGTGATGTTAACAAGATGAATCTTCACAATAAGGGAAAGTCCCTTCTGTGGTAGCCCAACCGGCTTGTCTTAATGCCAATGCGCCTGCCCTATACGCCATATAGGGTAGGAGCTGCGGTTTAAGAATAAAAAATGCAGAGCAATCTGCACCGCCGCTCTTCGGAACTAAGCGAGACTTCGGAAGCGGTGCGTAAGAAATGTCCCGCAAATCTATTTTCAAAGGAGGAGCTTGGTCATGAACAAGCGAATCACATCCCTACTGCTCAGTTTCGTCATGATTTTTGCGATGTTTGCAACTGCGGCACCGGTATCAGCAGAGCCTGCGACGTCGACATTTACCTTCACGGTCGAAGCTGACAAGACAACAGCAGGCCCCGGGGATACTGTCACGTTTACCGTTTATATACAGCAAACAGGTACGATGACTTGTTTCCAGGGCAAACTTGGCATCCCGTCCGGCTTAACATACGTTGTGGATAGCGGTGCTCTTACGGAGGGTATCCAGGAGAAACTTGGCCGGGACGAAGTTGCCTGGACCCAGGATCCCTATAAGCTCTTGAGCGCATTTGGCGCAGAGGATTTCACCGGGACAGATAAGATCGCAGTGATGAAATTTCAGTGCACAGTGGATAACGATACTGCTGCAGGAAATTATGAGGTAACTCTGCTTGAAATTGAAGCGGACGGCGGTTCTACTGAGAACTACGAAACCAAAAATCCCACTTGCATCCCTGCGACCATCACGGTCACTGCCGCCCCGAAGCCGGCAACGGGTATCACTCTTAACAAGAGTGAATTGACACTGGTTGCCGGTGCAGTGGATGACAGCCTGAAAGCGACGGTCACGCCGGCCGATTCTACCGACACGGTGGTATGGTCTTCTGACAAGCCCGCTGTTGCTACCGTCGATCCCGCCACGGGCAAGGTGACCGCCGTAGCCCCCGGTGAAGCGATCATTACCGCAACGGCAGGAACAGAAACGGCCACCTGCAAGGTGACGGTAAACTGTGGTCACGAATCCTGCACCCCCATCCCGGAGAAGGAGTCGAACTGCACCGAGAAGGGCTGGGACGCTTATAAGAAGTGCGATCTCTGCGGCAGGCTGTTTGACATGAGCGATAATCCACTTACCGGGATCCCGTACAGGGCCACCAACGACGATCATGATTTCAACACTTCTGAGTGGGGATACAAGGAGGCCGACGGCCACGCCCATGTCTGCAGCCGCAACGCGGCGCACCATGATACCGTAATGCCTCACACGGCAGGCCCTGCCGCAACGGAAACCACACCGCAGACCTGCACAGAATGCGGATTTGTGATGCAGGCTGCAACGGGCCATGTCCATGCCAACCATCTGACCAAGGTGGACAAGGTGGACGCTACCTGCACCACTGACGGCAACAAGGAGTACTACCGGTGCACCTGCGGCAAGCTCTTCGAGGATGCTGCCGCCGCCACGGAAATTACCGACCACAGCAGTGTGGTGCTTCCCAAGACGGGTCATAGCTACACCGTGCAAAACAGCGATGAAGCTCACAGAAGATCCACCGCTGCAGATTGCCGCGAGTTTGACACCTATTGGTACACCTGCGCCAATGACGCAACCCACAGCGCCAAGGATGATGCCGCCGCTGCGGATAAGTTCTATAACGGCAAGCAGGGCGCTCATGTTTACGGCAGTGAGTGGGTCGATTGCGGGGAGACCGGTCACGCCCACAAGTGCCAGTATCACGATGCCTATGATGCAGTGCAGCCCCATACGCCCGATCATGAGGGCGGAGCGACCTACGATTACGCTGTGAAGTGCACCGGCTGCAGCCGTGTGCTTGAGCCCCAGCGGGAGAACGGCAGCATTCGCGTTGAGGTTCCCTTCAAGCTCACTGTGAAGAAGACCGGCGAAATGGATCCCGGCCAGGAGACCTTCAAGTTCGCTATTGACAGATTCGGCGCCCCCACCGTCTATACGCTGGTGCAGGATACCGTGGAGACCAATGGCGAAAAGACCTATGAGGGTAAGTTCATTTTCACCATCAGTAAGGATCAGGCCGGCAATCTGTCCGAGGGCTTCGTTATCCACCAGGTCAAGGGCAATGCTGCGGGCTGGACTTACGATGAGAGCATCTTCTACGCCATGCCTCTGTTTGTCGACAGCTATGACAGCGTTCGGGGCTGGGCCTTCTTCAAGTTCGACGAGAAGGGCGAGCTGGAATACAACGATCCCATGGAGGAAATCGGCTTCACCAACAGCTATAGCGCCAAGAAGCCGGTGACGCCTCCTGCGCCGGAACCCCCCAAGAAGCCGGTGACGCCTCCTGCGCCGGAAACCCCCAAGACCGGCGACGGCAGCATGATCGCTTTCAGCATCGCGATGGCGATCGTATCCGGTGCGGCTCTGATGGGAGCAGCCCTGTATTCCCGCAGAAGGAGCAGATAAACCACCTAACCGAAAAATCGTGCTAAAGGATTGAAGCAAAGGGCGGGACGGAAGCCATCCGCCTCCGCCCTTTCGCTTTTCCAAAGAAAATCAAGCAGTTGGTTTTCTTTGGAAAGGTAATGTCATACAGCAATCCACTAAGGTGCTCGGCTTCAAAAACCATCTGGACTTTGTAAAGGAGGAAAAGAGATGAAAACAAGTAAACGAAATCGATGGCTCAGCTTTTTGCTGGCGCTGATCATGCTGGTGGGCTTGCTGCCGCTTTCTGTGCTGTCGGTGGGCGCTGAAAGCGGCGGCGAGGAGACGACCGGCGCCAATCGGGGCGAAGCGCGGGCCTCTTCGCGGGTGTATCCCACGCTGACCAATTTGATCGAGGGGACGGAGATACGCTCCGGTTACCAGTATTCTTTCTATAAGAACGGCAAAGTGTATGAGCACTTTCTTTATTCCAATATAGACCCGGAGGAATATAGGTATAACTCGGGTAAGTGCAGAAACTATAAGAGCGATACAGATCTTCAGCGGGTTGTGACATACACTGACGGCGTTCTTATGTATTGGACACGTTTTGAGAATGATTTCCTGGATCTTTCAGGGCTTGAGGGAAGGTCTCTGACGCTGATCCTGTTCGACAATCTGAAGCTATCCGCCCTGTATGCCCCCGGCGTCGATCTGAGGCTGATGGTGACCGACGGCGTCTATGTCACCTTCAACCACAGCACCCGGTATAAGAACAAGACCGCCTACTGCCCCCAAAACGGTGCAACCGGCGCGGTGATCGATCTGGCCCAGTCGGAGGGAAGCATGAACGGCTGCGGCAGCTTTGAGCTGTGCGGAGACGGGAAGCTGGGTATCGTCACGACGAGCGCCCCCAGGAAAACCAGCCCCGACTATGCCATCGTGGCGAAAAACACATCGGTTCTGGAGGATGCTGCACTGAATATTGTCTGCGGCAACAGCTACAGAGATGTGAGTTCCCTGATTCAGACGATCTCGCTCACCATCGACACCACCAGGGATGTTTCCCTTTCTATCAAAAATCCCCGGACCAACGCCGCCGCTTGGAGCTGCCATATGAACAGCTTCAAGCTCGTCAACGCAAAGAGCCTGAATGTCTATGTGCAGCGGGGCTCCGGCGGATGGACCTTATTCGGCAGCAACGGCGAAACCGACCCGGCGAAGGTGTTTAAGTATTACAGGAGCATCGGTAAGATCGGCAGGGAATGGTATATAGCCGGAAGAACCAACAGCGGCTATACTCTCACCATGGATCGCAGAGACTACATGCCGCAGATACGCTTCAACCTCAACTTCCAGGAGGTGAAGGGGGGTCAGACGGTGTGGGGCCTGAAGGCCGGCCTGGGCTATGAGATGTCTGCGGATATTGTGTATATGCCCCAGTGGATGCAAAAGCTGAGGGATGCAGGCAGAGTCAGATTCTATTTCTACGGCCTCCTGTGCAAGCCGGGTCTGCAAGAGGGCTATGAAGAAGACCCCTATGCGTATACGTATGATTTTTATGTGGACCGCACCGGAAAACACGGTGTAGAGTTCTACTGGGCCTGCAGGCCGTCGATAGATAGTAACTATGTCAGACCGATGACAGAAGCGAGTGTCCTTTATCAGACACACATCAAATTTGATGTGCAGATGAACGAATCGGTCAGCGGCAAACAATACATATATAATGTTCAGCTTCTGCAGGCGGGGGGCGAATTTACCGAAGCAACCAGCGCCACCCACAAGATCTCCCTGCATCCGGATACATTGGCGAAATGCTATACCGACGAGTCATATTCAACTGGTATCCCCTCCGAGTGGAGATATCTGGCCGATGAGGATGCGTATATTATGTACTTCTGGGTAAGACCGCGGCACGGATACGAGTTTGCCGATTCGACTGCGACGGCAGACAACGGAGTTACTCTGAATGTGCAGCATACAAAGGTTACAAGGAGGTCATTCACCAACTATGAAAAAAACCTCACTGTCAACCTTGTGGCAAAGCGGAAGCTGACGGATGTGCGCGGTACGCTCAAGAACTTCCGTCTCGGCATTTACGCCGGGTTTACGGAGATCGTATCGAATGAACCGAAAAAGTATACCTTCAAAAATACGGTGGTATACGATGTCGCCTATGGCTCTTACGGCGTAGAGGCCGGTCAATTGCGTGAAGGCGATACGTGTTATGTCTACTTCGACGTAAAGCCGGGGGTTGGGTATTATCTCCCCGAGAATGCTTCGGTAAAGGTGATCCAGCCCGCAGGCTACAGAGCCAACGGGATATTCGACTCTGCGGAAACATACAGCACAGTCTATAAGGGCGATTGGTACGACTATTCACCGATAGGACGGAAATACCGGGTCTCTCAACTGTTGGAGCCGAACAGCGAGGGAGTGAAATACGGGACCGATATCCGCGTACAGGAGCCTAAGGCGGGGGACTGCCCCGCTGCCTTTGCCGACTATGAAAAACCGACAAGCCTGCCGTATAATATGAAGGTACTGTCGATGCAATGGCTGGGACCCGATCAAAAACCAATGAGGAAATTTGACAAATTTGAGGTTGGAAAATCGTATTTCCTCGATCTTCGTATCGGATTTGAGGGCGGCGAAGAAAAGGGTTATGTATACCCGAAAAATTGGAAAGATTTCAAGGTGAACGGTAAGAGCGTAAACGCATGGATGGAATATGAAGACAATACAGACGGGCATGTCTGGCAGGTGTATGAATCCTATAAGGTGACTGACCCCAACGCCCGCGGCTCCGTCAGCGGCACGGTGAAGAGCTTTAATTCCGCTGCCGATAAGGTGACCATTCAGCTCATTCAGCAGGGACACTCAGAGCCTGCGTATGAAACCACGGTCTCCGGCGGAACGAAGGTGGGGAATCAATATACCGCCTCCTACACGATTTCCGGGATCGCTTCCGGTACCTATACCATGCGGGTGATGAAGAATAAGCATGTCACCCGGGAGTATACCGTGACGGTGAGCGGAGAAGCGGTGACGCAGAATGTGAAAATTCACCTGAAGGGGGACATCAACGGCGACGGCAAGGTCACGGTCGGCGATGTCAACAGAGCAAACCTTCATGCAAAGGGAAAGAGTAAATTGACTCTGTATGAATTTGCCTGCGCAGACATCAACGGCGACGGCAAGGTCACGATCAGCGATGTCAACAGAGCGAACCTTCATATGAAAGGAAAGTCTTTGCTTTGGTAGTCTGATTGAGTTTGCTTCAACACCTCAGCTCCTGCCCTATGCCTGCATAGGGCAGGGACCGAGGCTTAAGAAGATAAAGCTATCTGTACCACCGCACCTTACTATTTGGAAAGGGCTTGTAAAAGCCCCTTTCCGAAAGGCGATGAACAGATAAAAAACGCATCGTCTTTCGGAAGGGTGAAAATTTCATTCAGGGCGTATCTATGGAAAACAGGCAGGGATGCATTGTGCCACAGGAATACTTCGGAATAAGAAAGAGGAGGTCCATATGAAAAGAATTGTGCTGCTGTTTTGCACAGTAATGTTATTCATTTGCTCTTTGTGCGGATGTTCGGCTTCACCCGAAAAAAACCCTTCTATCCCAGGCGGGAGCACGATCCCCGGGGGCAACACCGCGAAGGATCCGGATGATAAAAACACAGAGGAGGCCGCTTTTGCGGAGCTGCAAAAGAAAATCTCACAGAGCGGCAGCGCAGTCGCCGTCGCCTTTATCGGCTATGTGGACAGCGAGAGCTCTGAGGCTGACCTGCGCGCCTATGTTGCGGGCAGCGAAACGGGAAAGGAATATCCCAGCCTATCCCGTGCGCCGCTTTACATGGCTGAGGGACAGGAGCTGTATGCAATTATACCGCCGCATGACAAGGGAACGATAATCGTGTACCCATCCATGATGACCGAAGACGGCGAGTATGCCGACGACAGGAGCAATCCCCTCCACGTGGGGGAGCCCGGCGAGCCGCTGTTGCTGCGGTGCAACCTCAGCGAGATATACTCCAATGTGCTGATTGCCGCTACTGACGGCGGCGGGGCCATTCTCTTCCGCCCGTCGCTGTCCATGGAAAACGGGCACCTGCAGGAGATCGCAGGGGTGTACGATTTCTCAACATACGAGGAAGAGCCCGATGAGCGATCCATTCAAATCGCAACAGAGCTTCTTCTGGAAACGGACGAGGTAAAGCAGGCGGTCATGCAGGGAATGAAGGTTATGTATACCGGAAATACCCAGTGGATCGAGGGGCGCCCCTGCCTGCTGTTTGCCCTGGGAACCGACAGCGAGGACCAGTTTGTCAGAGAACGTTATTACGGCGTGTGCGACAATCTCGTCTATAGCTACGATGCCATAAGCGATACGTGGTCTACTGTCGGGCGGCAATAAAAACAAGGGGAGAACAATCATTCATATTCCGTGGGGGTCCACGGAAAAAAGAAGTGATCTGCCGGCTCCGGTCGGAAAAGTATATGGATCATTCTCACAATTGGAAAGGAGCTTTTATTATGGGACTTATTAAAGCGGGTATCGGTGCATTGGGTGGCACTCTTGCCGACCAGTGGAAGGAATTTTTCTACTGCGAGTCTATGCCCAAGGAGGTGCTGGTCACCAAGGGACAAAAGCGCGTCAGCGGCAGGTCCTCCAATACGAAGGGGAGCGACAACATTATTTCCAACGGCTCCGGTATTGCTGTGGCCGACGGGCAGTGCATGATCATTGTGGAGCAGGGCAAGGTGGTGGAGATCTGCGCCGAGCCCGGCGAATTTACATACGACACCTCCACGGAGCCCTCCATCTTCTCCGGCAATCTGGGGGACAGCGTCCGCGCCACCTTCCAGACCATCGGCAAGCGCTTTACCTACGGCGGCGACACCGGCAAGGACCAGCGGGTGTACTATTTCAACACCAAGGAGCTTATTGACAACAAATTCGGCACGCCGAATCCCATCCCCTTCCGTGTGGTGGATTCCAAGATCGGTTTGGATGTGGACGTTTCGGTGCGCTGCTCCGGTGTTTATTCGTATAAGATCGCAGACCCTCTGCTCTTTTACACCAATGTCTGCGGAAATGTGGAGAAGGAGTATACCCGGGACGAGCTGGATAGCCAGCTGAAAACCGAGTTTGTCAGCGCTTTGCAGCCGGCCTTCGGTAAGCTGTCCGACCTGGAGCTGCGCCCGAATCAGATCGTCAGCCACAATACCGACCTGGAGGATGCCATGAATGTGGCGCTCTCTGCCAAGTGGGGCGAGCTGCGCGGTCTGAAGGTAGTCAGCATTGCCCTGGGTTCGGTCACGCTGCCGGAAGAGGATGCGGAGATGATCAAGCAGGCCCAGCGCACGGCCATCATGCGGGATCCCACCATGGCGGCAGCCACGCTGGTGGGCGCACAGGCGGATGCCATGAAGACGGCGGCAGGCAACCAGGCAGGCGCTATGACCGGCTTTATGGGCATGGGCATGGCCATGAATGCCGGCGGCGGCATGAACGCACAGAACCTGTTTGCCATGGGACAGCAGCAACAGCAGCAGGCGCAGCAGCAGGCTCCGGCGGCACCGGCAGCCCCGGCAGCGGGCGGCTGGAAATGTTCCTGCGGCGCAACCGCCACGGGTAAGTTCTGCCCGGAGTGCGGTGCCAAGAAACCGGAGCCCGTACAGGCCGGCGCATGGAAATGCAAGTGCGGTGCTACGGCCACCGGCAAGTTCTGCCCCGAATGCGGCTCTCCCAAGCCGGCGGATTCCGAGGGCTGGACCTGCACCTGCGGTACTTTGAATAAGGGTAAATTCTGCCAGAGCTGCGGCGCCAGAAAACCCGAGGGCGCACCGCTCTACCGCTGCGATAAATGCGGCTGGGAGCCGGAGGATCCGACGAATCCGCCGAAGTTCTGCCCCGAATGCGGAGATATATTCGACGATAACGATAGAAAATAAAACTGCTGCTTAGCGGGAACCGTATTAACGGAAGTGTTGTTTCGGCCAGGTATGAACGGCTTAGACAAAAAGCCGTTCATACCGCCGAAAGGCTTTTGCGCAGCAGGATAAACTTCCCTGCCGGCGAGACGGCAAAGAATTTTTGTGTGATTTGTTAGAGAGTGGTTTTGCATTTGCTTGCAAAAGGAGATCCTGTTATGAGTAAAAGAAATAAAGACATTAAAATGACCATATTTATCATGGTCGCCGGCATCGGCTTGATAATTGCGGGTGTAATCGGAATTGTTACAAGCAGAATCGACAGCAGGGAATATAAAAACTCAACCGATATACGGGAAATTCCTGCTGTCATTGTTGACTTTTCAACCAAAGACGATAAGGATAATTCCGGTGATGTTCGTTATACAACATATAAATTTAAGGTTTCATATGTTATTGACGGAAAAACCTATAAGGGAAAATATGAAGAACGTGTCTGGTCAAGGTCGAGCAGCTATGAAAAAAAATATACCTATGATAAATTGAGAAAAGGCGACACAATAGACGTCGAGGTTTATAAAACCTCAAAAGGTGATTACAAGCTTACTCCTGAGGGAAGTCCCGTTGATTTTCTGCTCTATTGTGCGGCAATCCCCGTCGGCTTGTTCTTTGTTGTCATAATGATATGCGACGTTGTAAAAGACAACCGAAAAAAGAAAAGCGAAAACGAAATGATCAGCAAGGAATAAATCAGAGGTACTTTTATGGATTTATCAGTAGCACTGATTATTGCGGCTTCCTTTGCGATCTTATGTACATTCTATATCGGTAAAAGGATACTTACCATAGATTTTTCGGAATACAGCTCCAAAAACTCTAAAAAAGCCAAACTGGAAAGATTGCTTGCGAAAAAGGAAACGCCCCTTCAGAATTCAAAAATCCGAAGAGATATGAGAAAAGCCTTCGAAAAAATTCTGATACCGTTGGGGAATGCGGATCAAGACCTTCTTCCGTCAAGAATGGATATGGCATTCCGGAAAAAAACCGTCAGTCAAATCAACAGACTTCATAGGAATAAGCTTTGCCGCAAAATTTACGTTACGGATGTTGTTCCCATTCCTAAAAACAACTTTGAAACATGGAGCGATGACGGCAGAGAATGGCGGGAATCGGTTTTAATGTGCAGCACACTGGAGCGTTTTGAGTCAACCGAAGGCAATATGGTTCAGAGCGAGATATACCGTAAGAATTCATATCTCAGAATACTTCAGTCAAGACACGTTCGCCGCACCGATCAAAAAGAAAATAAGAAAAGCTATTATAACGATATGTTGAGCATAACCTGCCCGTCCTGCGGTGCAAGAGTCAAGCTTGACAGTCAGCAGGTTACCTGTGAATACTGCGGCGCCGTTATAAAAAACGAGTTTTACGATTGGCAGACCGAGTCGTTTGAGATTTATGAATCTATCAGTACAAACCTGAAAAGTTTTTTACAGCTTCTTGTGTCCGGCTCCATACTTTTCTTATGTGTCTTTCTGTGCTTATATCTGATCAAGGACACCGAGATTTCCCTTGCCGCCGGCGTTGGTGCAGCGGTTCTGACTTTCGGGGGAATCGTTACACCGATCATCTGCGGGAAAATCAGGCAAGAAAAGCTTGCCGGAAAAATTGTAAGATATTCCGAGAATTATCTCAGAGCCTGCTTAAACGAACACTTTTGGGAGAATGAAAACGACGAAGACCTGCTTGATTTCAGCGTTGGTACAATTAAGCTTTTAAAAGTTGCCCACACAGAAGAAACAACAACCGTTACGGCTGACATTTTCGGAACAAAAACCTTTCTTCCCGAAAATCAGAAGCCGTATACAGAAAGATTTAAAAAGAGATTGCTTATGCAAAGGGCAAGATATCCCGAAAAGCGAAAAACGGACGGCGAGTTCTTTACCGAAAAGGATTGCCCGTCCTGCGGCGCCAATTTCATGCCTGATGAAAACCACTGCTGTTCGTTCTGCGGGTACGGCTTACAGGTCAACAATGCAAAATGGATTGTACAAAAAAATTAATAAGCGGAGGATCACATTATGGGACTGTTTGACAAAAAATACTGCGACATCTGCGGTGAGAAAATCGGACTTCTCGGAAACCGCAAGCTGGAGGACGGGAATCTCTGTAAGGATTGCGCAAGAAAGCTCTCGCCGTTTTTCAGCGAACGGCGGAGCTCGACGGTGGAGGACATCAAGCGCCAGCTTGCTTACCGTGCAGAAAACGAAAAGAAGCTTGCCGGCTTTGCCCCGTCGATCACCTTTGACGGGAGCAAAAAGGTATACATCGATCCTATAGGGGAGCGGTTCATCGTTACCGGGGCCTCTAACTGGCGCAGCAGCAATCCTGACCTCATTGCATTTTCTCAGGTGCTGGGAGTGAACACGGATATCCGGGAGAATAAGGAGGAGATCTTTTACGAGGACTCCGAGGGAAATGAGAAGAGCTATGTGCCGCCCCGCTATGCCTGCGACTATGAGTTCAATGTGACGATTCGGGTGGATTCTCCATGGTTTAGCGAGATCGAACTGGAGCTGAGCGACGGCAACCGACCCGACAGCCCCTATACGGACCTGTACCGCCAATATGAGCAGAGAATGCACGAGCTTGCAGACATTCTGATGCGCCGGGATAACAGAAACCGGGTTTGGGACGGCGGCAGTACGATGAATCGGGTGGATAGCACAGGCATCCGTCAGGAAAGACCTGCTTCCGCGCCCAATGCTATGGGCAGCGAGACATGGGTATGCCCGTCCTGCGGCGCGCAAAGCAGCGGAAAATTCTGCGCAAACTGCGGCACCCCCAAGCCTGTGGCCAGCTCCGGCTGTACAAACTGCGGGTGGAGACCCTCGGCGGGACAGGGTATGCCGAAATTCTGCCCGGAGTGCGGCAGGCCGCTTCGGTAAATCATGAAGCGCAAGGCGCGCATGGCTGCAGCGGTTGTGCTTGCATTCCTGCCGATTTTCGGGCTTTTGGGCTGCGGCGAAAGTGAAAAGTTTACTGCTGATGATCTTGTTTTGATCCATACCGTTTATTACGGAACGGAAAGGAACCCGGTGTATTGCTTTGCTTTAAAAAAGGAAGAAAATGGCTGGTTATTCTCTGCGGATTGCCTTGTGGGAGAGCAGAAGGAGCACTATGTCTCCTTCGAATCGTTTCCGATACCGGCGGAGGATGCAGCGGGATTCCTTCAGATCATTAGCGAGGATGGCGAGATAAAGAAGCTTTACAAGCATCGCAATCCAATACGTTTTTTTCACATATCTGACGTACCGGCACGCAGCCTGGGAATGACTTTCTGTGACGGAAGCACGATGGAGAAGGACGCGGAACTCGGCGACAGGGCACTTGATTATCTCTATGTGCTTGCCGGCAGATACTACAAGGACGCTGAAAGTTCAGCAGAGACTCCACCAGATACAGCAACAAGCTGAATATCATTATGCAAAAGCAAGAAAAGCTAAAAACAAACCGACATTGTCAGAAAAAGGAGGAAATTTATGGCTAATCAATGTGCTATCTGTGGTGCGGACATCAATCTGATCCAAACGCAAAAGCTGTCGGACGGCAACTGCATTTGCCGCAAAAACTGCAGGAAAAAGGGCTTCAAGGTATATGACTATGTGCATAGCAATCTTCCGGGTGTCAAGGCGCATCTTGCACAGGTGGAGCGCGGCACCAAGCTGTGGGACCACTATTTCGTTCCGAGGGAGAAAGCAAAGGATAAGAGCAAAAAGCTGAAGCGCTTAGGCACCTATCTCTATGTGGCAGCGGATATCGGGCTGATGGCGTATGTGCAGAACGATTACAAGTTTATGATGTTCGGCAAGACCACCCGCGCCTGCGTGTACCGCATTGCCGACCTGCGCAGCTATAAGTATGAGGAGCAGCTCGTTAAAAACGGCGATAAGAGCGAGAAGAAGCCTTTTGCAAGACTCAGCTTTACCAATACGCAGGGCCTTTACGAATTCGTTCTCCCCATGAACAACAGAAAGGATTTTGAAGCGCTCAAAAAATACTTCGATACGCTGTTCGGCGTACAGAATACACTCGGCAACGCCTCGAACGTTTGGAAGCAGCAGATGACCGCAGTTAAGGATATCGCGGCAGGATTTTCTGCCACGGTAAAGGGTGAGGCCGATGCCGGCGACAAGGCGGCGCAGGCAATCGACTCCCTGGATGCCGCAATCTACGGCGACCGCACCGAGTGGATTCAGAAAGCAGATGCGGCCCTTGCGGCATTTAATGGGTGAATTTCTTTAAGAGAGGAGATCTATTCATGCAAACCTTGCAGGAATATAAATGCCCCTGCTGCGGCGGCGCGATAGCCTTTGACAGCACACTCCAGAAAATGAAGTGCCCTTATTGCGACACGGAGTTTGAAATGGAGGCGCTGGAGGGCTACGACGCCGAGCTGCAGAGCGAAAAATCAGACAATATGGAATGGGAAACCTCGGCCGGAGGAGACTGGCAGGAGGGAGAAACCGACGGCCTGCGCTCGTATGTGTGTAAGTCCTGCGGCGGCGAGATCGTAGGCGATGCCAACACAGCAGCTACTGCCTGCCCCTTCTGCGGCAATCCCGTGGTGATGATGGGCCAGTTCTCAGGCGCTCTCAAGCCGGATCTTGTGATCCCGTTCAAGCTGGATAAAAAGGCGGCAAAGGCGGGGCTGATGAAGCATCTGACCGGGAAGCGGCTGCTGCCAAAGATTTTCAAGGATCAGAACCATATCGACGAGATCAAGGGTGTCTATGTACCCTTCTGGCTTTTCGACACCGATGTGGACGCACAGGTGCGTTATCGTGCCACAAAGGTCCGCACATGGAGCGACAGCGACTACGATTACACCGAAACCAGCCACTTTATGGTGCATCGGGGCGGCAGCGTCGGCTTTGAGCATGTCCCGGTGGACGGCTCCTCTAAAATGGCGGATGACCTGATGGAATCCATTGAGCCGTATAGTATTTCGGATGCAGTCCATTTCCAGACAGCTTATCTTGCCGGCTATGTGGCGGATAAGTATGATGTGACCGCCGAGGAAAGCGTTGACCGGGCAAATCAGCGGGTCAAGCGGTCTACCGAGGAGGTATTCGCCGAGACGGTAGAAGGGTATACCACCGTTACACCGGAAAACACCAATGTGCAGTTCCATGGCGGAAAGGCCCGGTATGCGCTTTATCCGGTGTGGCTTTTGAACACCACATGGAACGGCAATCAATATGTCTTTGCCATGAACGGTCAGACCGGGAAATTCGTCGGTGACCTGCCGGTGGATAAGGCTGCGGCCAAGCGCTGGACGTTTTTGCTGGCGGCGATATTCTCAGTGGCTTCCTACGGCGTTGCGTGGGGCCTGCACCTGATAGGGCTGATTTAAGGAGGGGACGGAATGAAAAAGAAAATACTGACACTGTTGTTCTCGCTTATTCTGTGCCTTTGTATAGTGACTCCCGCCTTTGCAGCGCAGACGGATGGCTTCGCAAGCGAATATGAGCGCGTGCAGGACTTGGCGGGGCTGCTCTCCGGCAACGAGGAATCGTCGCTTGTGACAAAGCTTAATGAGCTCAGCGAGCGTCAGAAAATGGACATTGTCGTGCTGACCACTGACACGCTGGACGGGAAAACTCCGCGGGACTATGCCGATGATATTTATGATTACGGCAACTTCGGCTACGGCGAAAGCAGGGACGGCGCGCTGCTCCTTATCAGCATCGAGGACAACGACTGGTACATATCCACCTGCGGCTACGGCATTACGGCCTTTACGGACGCGGGCATTGAGTATATCGGCAAGCAGATAAAGGGAGATCTGTCCGACGGTAATTTTGCGGGCGCCTTTGATAAATTCGCCGATCTTTGCGATGACTTCATCACACAGGCAAGAACCGGCGAGCCTTACGATGTAAAGAATCTGCCCAAGGAGCCACTTTCCCTTATCTGGATCCCTATTGCCATCGTTGTGGGCTTCGTCCTATCCCTCATCATAGTGGGCAATATGAAAGCAAAGCTGAAAACAGTCCGCTTCCAGGCGGCTGCAAGCAACTACATAAAGGATAACAGCCTGAACATTAACGAGAGACGTGATCTGTTCCTGTATAACACTGTCACACGCACGGCGAAGCCCAAGAACGATGATTCCGGAGGCGGGAGCAGCACCCACACCTCTTCCTCCGGCACGACCCACGGCGGCGGGGGCGGCAAATTCTGATGCAGCTTTCCCCCTGCAAAAAATACTTTATAAAGGAGAGATAACCCGTGAGTATCTTTGATAAGCTGAAAAGCACAGCCGGGCAGGCGGTAAATGCCGCCGCACAATCCCTGGGCAGTAAGCGGGAGAGATTTACCTTTGCAGCACTGCCGGAGAGCCTTGCCGAAATGCAGGCACTTCCCGAGGCAAGCCTCGACACGCCCTTCAAGACGGCGGCACTTACAGTTCTCGCTTTGTGTGCATATGCGGCAGACAAGAGCATCGGAACGGAGATGTTGAATTGGCTGCGCGGACCCCGTCCGCTGAACGGACAGGAAATTTCTTTCCTGAACGACCGCTTCCGCGATGGCAAGACCTACCTGCCGTTTACCTATTTCGCCGGCTCCACACCGGACAACAACTACACACCCACCCAGCCGTATACGATCACCATTGAGAGCAACCATGTGTCCGGCGAGGAGCAGGGGTATATGAAGCTGTTTATCCCCTGCGGCGGAGCAGACGATCCCCGTCCTATCAAGATGCGCCAGCGGGGCAGCGACGGCAAGTGGTTCTTGTGGGAGCAGTATCTGCTGACGGGTGTGCGCACGCCGAAGGCTGCCGATCCGTGGGCATGATGGCTTGACAAGGAGGGAAAATATGGATATTCGGGGAATTTGGAAGGTCAAGGAGATCCGTGTGCCTACACCGGACGGAGTGAAGGTCTTTACCCCTGACAACCCGCCGCAGGAGGAGCGGTTTGAGGGCAGCGCTGAGCTGATGGGCTATCGGACGGAGTTTGCCGAGGACGGTATGCTCAACACACTTATGTTCGTGCCGGAGGAGATGCGCCAGGAGGCTGCCAAGCAAGGGGTGGAGGTCCGGGAGGACGGCTACGCCGCCATCGAAAGCACCACCTGGAAGGAGGCAGACGGCAAGTTCTATTACGATACCGGGATTCAGGGCGAGACGCTGGGGGAGCCGGTGGATCCCTTCATGGAGATCTCCGTCACAGAGGACGGGTGCCTGCTGTATGGGCTGGGAATGATCCTTCTGGAAAGGGCCTGAGTCGAATACGGATGATCCCTATGTACAATTCATAAACGGGAGAGGCTTGCTGCGGCAAGCTTCTTTCCGAAAGGCACCGAATGAAATTCGGTACCTTTCGGAAAGGAAGAATCCATGAAAAAGCGAATAATATGGGGCCTGTGCTTAGGTTTGCTGATACTGTTCAGTTCCGCCTGCACAAAAAAGCAGCATGCGAATGATGACGGCAATGCGTATTACGGAGGGGATCCTATGGATTTCAAAAGCTTTCAGCTGGTGCAAACCGATATGACGGCGCAGTGCCGCGTTTACGAGGGATACAAAACGGAAAGCGGAGTTCATCTGGAGTATTACATCAGCACGGAAATGTGGGATGATAAGACCTCCGGAAATGTGGAATGCCGCAATGTCGTTCGCGCAATTGACGCAGATGAGAGCGTTTTTCAAAAGCTATGCGCATTATTCGGCAATTACAAAATAGCGGAATGGGAAGGCTTTCGAGGGTACGATTCCCAGGCCCTTGACGGCGGCGGTATGTGCCTTGAGGTCGTGCTGGCGGACGGGACGGAGATAAACGCCCAGGGAACCAACCGCTTTCCCAAAAACTATTCCTCATTTGCGCAGGAGCTTTGTAAGCTCATAACAACCGAAAGAATAAGCTCGGTGCATTTTAGCGACGGCGCCTATGAGATCACACTGCCGGAAAGCTGGGTGGGTGCCGTTACGGCAAGCTTTTCCGAAAACCAGGTGGCATTTTTCGTTGATAAGACCGGCGGCGGTGAGCTCACCTTTTTTATAATCGACAGCGATACATACGGCTATGCATCGGATGCTTATAAGGGACGAATAGAGGTCGGCCGGCTTATATCCGGGGAGGATGTGCGGTTTATTACGGCCCGGGATCATTACGCCATTGCCTCCTATGCATCTGAGGTTTCGGAGGAGGCGCTGGAGCTTTGGAAAAATTATGAAAGCGATAAGCTTTCTATCGTGGAAAGCCTCCGGGGTGTAAACGGGTATGCGTTTTATCCTGATGCAATTGCCGCCAAGCAGCGGGATTTGCGATAACGGTTCCCGAGAGGAGAAAGAGTATGAAAAGACTGATAATTGCTTTTATTACATGGATGCTTGTGGGAGTAACGGTCACCGCAGCCTGGGCGGCGGGCCCGGCGAAGCCTGTGATTGAGGCGGAAATGCCGGATTGCTATAGCTATATCGGCGGCAGTGGGATCACTTTGTATACCAATGCCAGTGCGTCCGACGGCGGTACGCTGAAATATCAGTGGTATGTCACGGATATAGAAAACATGGCGATGATTCGCGCCATTGACTACGCAGAGGGAGACAGCTATCAGGTGCCGGAGGAGTTGGGCGTGAAATGGTACTGCTATGCTGCGTGGAATGTGGCGGGAGGTGCAGAGAGTGAGCCCACATACAGCCGCTTGATCCGGGTGGAATTCTATGAAAACAACCCTGTCCATATCCACAGCTTTGGCCAGTGGATGGTAACTACGGAGCCAACCTGCGAGGAGTCTGGTATTAAGACGCGGGAATGCGACTGCGGCGTTACCGAACGGGCAGAGGTGCCTGCGGTGGGACATAATTGGGATGCGGGAACAATAACCAGGGAATCTACTCCAAAAGCCGATGGTGAAAAGACCTATACCTGCCTTGTCTGTAAGGCAACTATGACAGAGCCGGTAAAATACAGCGGAAGTCTTGAAGGCGACAATGATAAAAAAAGCAGCGTTGAGCCGGAAAAAGACATGAGTACCGATTTAAAAGATAATCACGAAAAAAATACAGAGCATAATTCTCCCGTGGAGAGCGAGAGGTTTTCTTTTCCGTGGTGGATCGTCGCCGTTATTGCCGCAGCGGTGATTGGTGGGGGTGTTTTGGCAATTGTTTTAATTCGGAAAGGCAATGATGAATGATGAAAAAATCGTTCTGGACATTCGGAGCTGCATCCATGCGCACACCATGGAGCGAGTGCTGATGCAGAAATTGGACGATTGCTAAAATGTGATCTCCGAGTTGCCGGATGCAACCGCCGAGTGGTGCAAAACGCATCTGCCAGGTGTGCCTTGAAATGCAATATTTCAAAACCGCCGTTCTGCGCCGCGGGGCCGAAAATAACGGTCTTGCTGTGTTCGCCAGCGCAGCTGCTATCAAAGGAATAGAGCCGATAAACCGTTGACCTCTCGGCTACGGGTTATCGGCTCTGTGTCTATGTGTCCGGCTATTTGATAGCGGCCATATTTCTTTTTTCAAAGGCAATAAATCGTGAAAGATTCAACTCCCGGCGTCTGATTTCTGCATGAACTCCAGATAGAGACTATATAGCACCGCACAGACCGGAACGCTGAAAAGCATTCCCAAGACACCAAACGCCCCGCCTCCAATCGTGACAGCCATCAGCACAAGCAGTCCGGGCAGGCCCACCGATTTTCCAACAACTTTTGGATAAATCAGATTGCCCTCTACCTGTTGTAGAATCAGCAGATAAACAATGAACCACACCGCTTTGATGGGTTCTGCCAACAGAATCAGAAATGTGCCAAGACCGCCGCCGAGCCATGCGCCGAAGATCGGCACCAACGCGGTAACGGCAACAAATGCGGAAACGGCACCGGCATAGGGAATCCTCAGAATCAGCATTCCGAGGAAGCAGAGGACTCCAATAATGACGGCCTCGGTAAGCTGTCCGCTGACAAAGTTGGTAAAGGTTTGATTCGTCAGCGAAGCGATGCTCAGAAGCCGCTTTGCCCCCGTTTGTGGAAGCACCGCTGTGATCAGTTTTTTTAAGTGGGCTGCAACCACTTCTTTTTTTGCCAGCAGATACAACGCAAAAACAAACGCCAAAAGCACGTCAACCAAGCCGGAAAGGATGGATGTAGCCGCGCCCCATGTTACTGTAATGATTCCGCTGCCTTCGTCGTTGATAAAGGCCGTAATTTTCTCAATCAGCAGATCGGAGTCGATTGCATATTCCGGCAAAACGATGTTGTACTTTGCTGCAAAGTGAACAGTATCTGCCCACCAGCCCCCAATTTCATCAACATAAATCGGAATGTTCTGAATAAACTCGCCGCCGGACTCCCGCAGACTCGGAATCATCATAAACACTACGGCAAACAAAATCCCAAACACAAGAACAGCGCTTAAAGTGAGGCAAACGGGTCTTGCCAGCTTTACAGGGGCCTTTTTGCACACTCTGTTCCAGCAGCGTTCAAGTGGGTTAAGGACAACATTGATCAGAAAAGCGATACCTCCGCCAATCAGAAACGGCGAGAACAGCGAGATCACTTTTCCGAGAAATTTCATTACGGCGTCGAGGTTCATTAAAGCCCAAGCAAAAAGAATCATCAGCAGCAATGCGCGAATGATGTATCGGGCAATACGTTTGTCGGGCTGTCTGTTTTCCGGCGGGACGGCAATATCGTGCCGCTTGGTGTCAGTACCCTGTGTTTTTTTCGCCATATTCCCTCCACACTGTTATTGCGCACATTCCAAAATGGGGTCGCATTGCTTGACGGTAATGGACGACACTCTGTACGCGCTCAGCTCGGAGACCGTGATCTCCAAATTCTGCACAGCAAAGGAATCGCCCTTACTGGGGACTCTATTCAGCTGCTCCATGACCCAGCCGCCGACGGAAACACTGTCCGATTCCAGCTTGACGTCAAAGAATTCCATAAAATCCTCCACGCTGGCGGAGCAGTCTACGCGGTAGGTATTCTCGTCCAGCTTTTCAAAATCCTCTTCCACCTCGTCGTGTTCGTCCCAAATTTCACCAACCAATTCTTCCAGGATATCCTCCATCGTAACAATGCCAAGTGTTCCGCCGAAATCGTCTACAACGACGGCGACATGGGACTTCTGATGCTGGAGCATTTTCAAAATATCCCGGATCTTTGTGTGCTGATAGACGAACAGCGGCTCCGTCATGATCTCTGCAATGGGCTGATCCGTCATCTTGCCGTTGATATAGAAATCCTTCTGATGAAGAACGCCGACGATCTGATCGATGGTATCCCGGTAGACCAGCAGGCGGGAAAAGCGGGACTGTGTAAAGGCTCTGGCAATTTCCTCATGGCTCTCGTTGGCGTCCACGGCCTCCAGGTCCATTCGATGGGTCAGAATTTCAGCCGCCGTCAGGTCGCGGAACTCAAGAGCATTGCGCAGCAGCTCACCCTCGTTTTCATCAATGCCGCCGTCCTGCTCCACATCCTCCATGAAAAGAAGCAGCTCCTCGTGGGACATTTTTGCGTTGTCATCCGTCTTGAAGAAACGGGACACCAGCTTTTTCCACTGGGAAAACAGAAAATTCAGCGGCGTCAAGACCAAAATCCAAAGGCGGATAAACGGGGCACTGAACAAAGCAAAGCGCTCAGGGGTGTCCTTTGCAACACTCTTGGGGGTGATCTCACCGAAAATCAAAACAACGATTGTTACGACGACCGTAGAAACCGTCGCGCCGATGTCGCCGTAAAGCCCGACGAACAGAAGTGTGCCGATGGACGCCACCATGATATTCACGATATTGTTGCCGATCAGGATGGTGGAGATCAGCTTGTCATAATCATTGGACAGCTTGAGTGCCAGCGCTGCCCTCTTGTTTCCGTTGTCCGCCAACACCTTGAGGCGGGTCTTATTCAGGGACGAGAACGCCGTTTCTGTGGCGCTGAAATAGGCGGACATGGCGATGCAGACCACCATTGCGAAAATGCTTCCCAAATAATTCATATAAAACTCCTTTATTTCCTGTTCATATTATTGTTTTATGCAAAAAAGACACATCTATACCCGATACCGCAGCAAAGGGAGTAGATATGCCACACATGAACAGGCCATATAAGAGCGGTTACCGTTGTCGTCGCTGCTGTCGTTTTCCACGGACTTCTTCCTCCTTTTTGCTGTGTGCTTCTATCATAGCATTTCTCCGGTGTAGATTCGGTAAAGAAACAAGCACGGGGCAATATCGTCCTGTGAGAAATCTTGAAGCGTTTCCGCTTATGCGGTATAATAACGGCCAGCAGTTATTATACACTGATTTAAGCCGTTTTTCTCCCGGGCTTCGCCCGGAACCGAAAAACATGGCGTATGATGCCATTCTGCTTCGCTGCATGGTATCATAATGCCGCAATAAATTTCAGGAGAAGCATGATGAAGAATCGACAGCGACAAAAGGATATTCTATTTTCGATCCTTATTTTTTGCAGCGTATTTGCCGTCAATTGGCTGATTCAGAAGCTCTTTACCACGCAGACGCTGGTACCTATGATCTTTGTGTTCGGCGTATTTTTGATCTCGCTGAAAACGCATGGGTATTGCTATGGTATCATTTCGGCCATCGTCAGCGTGTTTGCGGTGAATTTTGCCTTCACCTATCCGTACTATGCCTTTGACTTTTTCGTGGAGGAAAGCATCCTGTCCGCCGTCATCATGCTGGTCGTTGCCGTTTCCACCAGTACGCTGAACATTCGTATCCGCGATCAGGAGAAGCTGCGCTCAGAGAATGAAAAAGAGCGAATGCGGGGCAATTTGCTGCGGGCGATCTCCCATGACCTGCGCACGCCCCTTACCTCCATATACGGGTCCTCCTCCACGCTGATCTCCAAGTATGACGCGCTGCCAAAGGAGCAGCAGCTCAAGCTGCTGGGAGAAATTCAGGAGGACAGCGAATGGCTCATCCGTATGGTGGAGAATCTCCTGTCTGTCACAAGGATCGACGGCGCGAAGGTGGAGGTCGTGAAAACGCCCACCGTTCTGGATGAGCTGATCGACTCGGTTCTCATGAAGTTTTCCAAAAAGCATCCGAATCAGAAGGTCATCACACAGATACCGGACGAGTTTGTGGACATTCCCATGGACTCGCTCCTTATTGAGCAGGTGCTGCTGAATCTTCTGGAAAACGCTGTATTTCACGCAAAAGGCATGACGAAGCTGACGCTTTCCGTTTCTCTCGTGGGAGACAAGGCGGTATTTGAGGTCGCCGACAACGGCTGCGGACTCCCGGAGGATGCGCTTCAAAAGATCTTTACCGGCAGCTATGAAAAGTCCGCCGCACCGGTGGACGGGACACGCCGCAATATGGGAATCGGACTATCTGTGTGCGCCGCCATCGTCAAGGCCCACGGCAGTGACATTACCGCAGAAAACAGAAGTGGCGGCGGTGCGGTATTCCGTTTTGCTCTGGAAAGAGGGGGTGAGGACGATGGGCAATAACAAATTCAAGATCCTGATCGTAGAGGATGAAGCCAACATCCGAAGCTTTATCAAAGCCAATCTGGAAACCAGTGACTATCAGGTGCTCTGTGCGGAGACCTGTGCGCTCGGCATGATGATGTACGCCTCTCATCGACCGGACCTCATCGTTCTGGATCTCGGCCTGCCGGATCGGGATGGCATGAGTCTGATTCAAGAGGTGCGAAAGACGGATACCGTGCCCATCATTGTGCTCTCCGCCCGTTCCAACGAGAGGGACAAGGTGGAGGCGCTGGATCTGGGGGCGAATGATTATATTACGAAGCCCTTTGGCACGGAGGAATTGCTGGCCCGTATTCGCGCCGTTCTCCGCAGCCATCGGCACAGCGAAGAGAATGAAAGTACCCCCGGCGGGAAATTCCGCCTTCAGGACTTGCTGATCGATTACGATACACGGCAGGTCTTTGTCGGCAAAGACGAAATCGACCTGACCCAGACCGAATACAACATCATGGCCTATCTCTCTATCCATGCCGGAAAGGTGCTGACTTATGCTGCAATCATCCGCACGGTCTGGGGATATTCGGATTATGGCAGCGTCAAAAAGCTGCAAGTCAACATGAAGAATATCCGAAAGAAAATGGGCGTGACGCCCGGTGAAAAGCGCTATATCATCAACGAGCTTGGCGTCGGATATCGTATGCTGGAGGATGATAAATAGGAAATGCGGTGCTGCCTTTCAAGAGGCTGCACCGCATTGTAAGTTTATGCCGGGGTTCCAGGCGGGTGATTATTGTGCGCTTACGCTTGGAGTCTCACCTTACAGTCATATTGTACTTCGGTATTCACTTCGTTTGGCCGCATGGCAAGCGACATTATTCCAGCGATGAGAACAGCTCTCCGTCAATACTCAGAACGTCATCCATCGGAATCCTTGTGCCGTCCTGCATAGTGATCCTCCGCTCAAAATCATCGATTTTTTTGACCGCGCCAGTTGCTGATACATACCTGCCGCCAGCCTTCCGCTCATCGGGCTGGAAGTAGGTAATGGTGACCTCCGGCGCATCATCAAAGGCATCCATGAGAAGCTGATACTTCCTGTCCAATGCAGTCAGAGCTTCCTCGTCAAGCTCAATCCTTTCGTCGGTCAGACGCCCGGTTTCCTTGATAGCGGAGTCGTAGCCCGTGAGGGCGGCGAAGGGAGCAAACTGCGCCGCCCGATCTGACATGGGCATCTGTGGCCGCGTCTTGGAGACGTGGTGAGGGAGCTCCATAATCTCGTCGTACCGATTATTCATGCGCATTCTGTATCTCACCTCTTAGATAAACTGGAAGTTTCCGTTGCTTGTCTATTTATATAAAGCCTCTTTTTTTTGCTTCTTCAATCAATATAGGTTGAATTAAAGGATATGTCCAATTTTCAACTAACTTATCTGAAATCAATATCTTCTCAATCTCACTATGTAATTCCTCAAATGAGTTAATGTCTGCAATAAATAACATTCCGAAAGTTTCATCATCAATATTTTCATTTACTCGTGTCTTTCCTTTAACAGAATACACACATATTGGTTCAATTCTAAAATCAACTGCTCCTGTTTCTTCTTGTAATTCTCTTTTAGCTGTTTCTAAAATACTTTCTCCAGGTTCTCTGTGACCTCCTGGTATTTCATAAGTCTCTCTTTCTTTGTGTTTACAGAATACCCACTTGTTATCTGTTTTGGATATTATCACTGCAAACTTCAAAAATTCATCTGCGACATTGTCATAAAATTTTACTTCTACCATTCTATCAATACCTCGTCAAATTCCGATTTATCTGTTAAACCCTCTGAAAACGCTGTATTTTCAAGGCATTTCGCCTATCTTGTGTTCCAACCTTATGTATTTTCCCTTGTTTTTGCCCTTACGAGCCGAAACAAGGGAAAGTTTTTTACTCTCCGTCGACCACCTTATCCAGCAGTCTTGCGGAAGTACGCTTCGCTTCCCTTGTAGCGTGAGCGTAAATATTCATTGTGGTACTGACATCGGCATGTCCGAGAAGCTCCTGCACATCCTTCGGCGCTGCCCCGTTTGAGAGCAGATTGCTCGTGAATGTGTGCCCTTACGGTATAATTACGACAAACCGGAAAAGCCCCGTATATCAAGGGTTTTCGGTTATCTGGCAAGGTTTTTCATCCTTTTCCAAACCGAAAAATCGAGCCGCGAAGTAGTTATATCGTAGGGGGTGTTATAGTAACGACAAAAACTAAATACCGTTTGGGCGGGCTGTCAGCCCGTCCAAGAAATCAGGACATTTCCTCTGAAAAGAAGAAATGTCCTTTTTTTGTACCCAAAATCAGATGCCGACAGGAGGAACACAATGCCTGAAAAAACAGTGCAGAAGGAACCGAGCAAAAAGCCCGTGCCATCCAAAAAGCCGAAACCGCAGCAGGAAGTAGTTGTTCAGATTCCGCTCCTTGATCTGCATCCGTTCCCGGATCACCCCTTTCAGGTGCGGGAGGATGCGTCCATGCAGGAAACCGCCGAAAGCGTCAAGGAATACGGCGTCCTCGTCCCCGCGCTGGCACGGCCACGGGAGGACGGCGGCTATGAGCTGATCGCAGGCCACCGCCGCAAACACGCCTGTGAGCTGGCGGGGCTGACCACCATGTCCGTCATTGTCCGCGACATTGACCGGGACGCTGCCACCATCATCATGGTGGACAGCAACCTCCAGCGGGAGAACATTCTCCCCTCCGAACGCGCCAAAGCCTACAAGATGAAGATGGAGGCCATCAAGCGGCAGGGCGCACGAACGGATCTGACTTCGCCGAAAATTTCGGCGAAGTTCCGCAGCGATGATGAAGTTGGACAGGATGCCGGTGTGAGCGGAGATACCATCCGCAACTACATCGCCCTGACGCAGTTAGTCCCGGAGCTTCAGCAGATGGTGGACGAGAAGAAGATCGCCCTCAGTCCCGCCTATCAGCTTGCGGCGCTGACACCCAAGGAACAAGGGCTGCTTCTGGAAACCATCGGCAGCGAACAGACCACCCCCTCGCTCTCGCAGGCGCAGCGGATGAAAAAGCTCAGTCAGAGCGGCGAGCTGAATGAGGACACCATGCTCTCCATTATGATGGAGCAGAAGAAACCGGAGAAAAACGACATTACCCTTTCCGGTGAAAAGCTCCGCAAATACTTCCCGCGTTCCTATACCCCGTTCCAGATTGAGAACACCATCTTCAAATTACTGGACGCATGGCAGAAAAAGCGCCAGCGCGATCAGAGCCGTTGAGCGGACAAGCAGTTTGTTTGTCCGCTATTTTCATGCCAAAAGGAGGCACCCATGTATATCAACACGTTCAAATACACCCCCAAGGATGTGAGCTGCCAGCTCTGTACCGAGTATGTGAAAAAGCTGGGCTGCACCGCCCTGCGCTGCCCGTGGCTGGCCGAGCGCATCGAGGCCGGTGTGGTCGGCTACCGCGAGGCAGTCTTAGAGACATTTCCCCATGAACGCCGCCTGTTCCAGCGCCTGAACCTGCTGATCAAGCACTATCCCGGAAGCCTTTGGAGCAACGAGCAGCATGAGCGCCGAATGCAGTATCAGTGCGCCGTGCAGGGCTACCGCCGCCGCAGGGATACCAACGCCTATTATGCGGCCATGTACCTGCTGACCTCCGACGACGACATTTACCGCCGCACGGCAAACTGCTTCTGCAAGGACGGGATCGAGTTTGGCTATGCAGTGCTGAAAAACACCTCACCGCACAACTACGCGCTGTTCATGGCGGCGCGCGATCTCTGCGACAAGATGGAGGCGGTCACAATGGCGGACTTAGCGGAACCGGAGGTGATCGACCCGGAGGCGCTGCGCCTGATCGTCAACGCCACTCTGATCGCCCGCTACGGGCTTGCCGCCTTTCAGATCAGAGCGCGAGGTGCCGAATATGAACGCTGATGATTTTGTCGGCGGTCACAGCATCCTTGCGCTGGAGCGCTTTATGGACGAAACCCGCCACATGATTATTTTCGATGTCCTGTCGTGGAAATCCCCCGTAGGCGAAAAGGGCGAACGGCTGCGACTGTTCCTCTCCGACGTGGGATACGCTAAGGCGCAGGCATCTGAGAGGCGCGGAGAAATCAAAATCCGCAAACACGCCGCCGTCATTGAGGGGCATATCCTCCCTGACCGGAAAAAGCGGCGTCACTAAAATGATTGGAGGAATTACCATGAGCAGAGTAACAGAGCTGGAAAAAGCGCTGACCACGCTGTTCCGCAAGGGTACGGAGGTCGGCTACACGGAAACGGAGATCGACGAGTTTCTGGAAAGCATCGACTATCACGCCCTGCTGCAAGCCGTTTGGAACAAGGCTGAAACGGTCTATGCCTACCGCGCAGACGGCAAGAATGCGCTGAGCTTGGACTATCGAAGCTCGGAGCTGTTCAAACAGCGAGCGACGCTTCTCTATGAGGATGTGGGCGACAGCTATATCGGCGCGGTGTTTGCCGCCCGGTCGATGGAGCTGTGGCTGCTGGAGGATATGGGCTTTGCCGTCGTTGCCAAATTCAGCGTGAACGCCGGAGAAGGCGAATACGTCACCGAGTACCGCGTCTACAAGGGCAGCGATTGGGCGGACAGCGAGATTTCTCTGGATTTGGAGGACTTGGTGGCCGAGCTTGCCGCCCTGTGCGATCCCTACTACGAACACGAGCAGCCCATCTATGAGCTGTGATGTGGGAAAGGAGTGAAAACGGAGCGGCTTCCCCATGCGGGAAACCATTCAGAACACAAACGGCAAGCAGTTTCACGCCGTCAGCCTGTCCGGTGGCAAGGACAGTACCGCCATGCTGCTTTTGATGATCGAACGGGATATGCCCATCGACATGGTGCTGTCAGCGGACACCGGCATGGAGTTCCCGGAAATGTACGAACACCTTGCCAAACTGGACGAGCATCTTTTCCGGGAGCGCGGCATCCATATCACCACGCTGCGGCATCCCAAGGGCTTTGAATACCTGATGTTCGATGAACCCAAGCAGAAGCCCCGCAGTCTGGAAAACCGCGCAAGACTGGGCATCCCGCCCTACGGCAACGGCTGGCCGGGAATCCGCGTCCGCTGGTGTACCGGACAGCTCAAAACGCACCTCATCACCAAGGAGGTCAACCGGCTCAAAGGCGAGCTGGGCGCGATCCACTATGTCGGTATCGCCGCCGATGAAGCGTGGCGCTGCAAGGATGAGCGGTATCCCCTCGTGGAATGGGGCATCACGGAGGCGCAGGCGCTCCAAGCCTGTTACGACCGTGGCTTTGACTTCGGCGGGCTGTATGAGATTTACCACCGTGCGTCCTGCTGGTGCTGCCCGTTCCAGCGTATCGACGAGCTGCGGAAGCTGCGAAAGCATCACCCGGAGCTGTGGGAAAAGCTGCTGGAGCTGGATCGCCGTGCGCTGGCGCAGTTCGGCACCGGCCCGCTGGGACAGTTCAAGCAGAACTGGAGCGTAAAGCGGCTGGATACGCGGTTTGCCGAGGAGGACGGCCAAACAGGTTGACTGCCCTGCGGAAAGGATTGAAGCAATATGGCTGTATTTCGCGTTGAACGGACGCGGGATTACACGGTGATGTGCAACCATCACCTGAAAGACGGCAATCTTTCCCTGAAAGCCAAGGGGCTGCTCTCCATGATGCTCTCCCTCCCCGACGAGTGGAATTACACCACGCGGGGGCTGGCTGCGATCTGCAAGGAGGGCGTGGACGCCATCGGGAAAACGCTCAAGGAGCTGGAGCTGGCGGGCTACATCATCCGCCGTCAGCTTCGCGGCAAGGACGGGCGCATTTCCGACACGGAGTACACCATCTTCGAGAAGCCCCGAAAGCCCTCTCCACCGGATACGACTTTACCAGATACGGAAAACCCGTATCTGGATAACCCGGATACGGAGGCACCGGATACGGATAATCCCGCGCAATTAAATACTAAGAAATCTAATACTCAAAAATCAAATACTGATCTATCAAGCACTCATTCATTCTTTCTGCCTGCGGCGGACGGAATGACGGACGGATTTGAGAAAAAAGCGGAGATCAGAGAGCAAATCGAATACGACATTCTCTGTCAGCAGTATGACCGGATGCAACTCGATGAGCTGGTGGAAATTATGCTGGAGGTCGCCATGAACCGCAGCCCTACGGTCAAGATCGGGCGGGATGCGGAGTATCCCACCGGCTTCGTCCAACAGCGCTTTGAAAAGATCACCTCCATGCACATCGAAAAGGTCATGGACGGTATCCGCGAGAACACCACCCGTGTCTGGAACACGAAAGCCTATCTCATGGCGGCGCTGTTCAATTCCGTTTCCACCATCGACAACCACTATGCCATGCTGGTCAATCACGATTTTCACGGCGGCCCCTAAAGGCCGTCATTTTTCATGCCCGATTCCGGGAGAAAGGATTTGATACCGATGAAACGCCCCCTTGCCTACATCACCGCTCCGTGGAGCGAGAATGAGTTTGAGAACACCGAAAACGCCGCCAAGTATTGCAGGGCGGTCTATGACGCGGGCTTTTCGCCCGTCTGCCCCACGCTGTTTTTGCCGCTATTCCTGCGCGATGAGATTCCGCAGGAGCACAAGGACTGCATCGACATGGCGCGGGAGTATCTGCGCCGCGCTCGTGTGCTGGTGGTCTGCGGCAGCACCGTGGATGAAAGTGTAAAAAACGACATCGCCGTGGCCGAGCGTCTGCGGATCACTGCCACCACGCTGGACGGCATCCTGACCGTCAAGGGACAGGGGCGCAGAAATGAATGAGCATCTTCTACACCGGCTGGTGGTACCGCCTTATTATTGCTTCGCCTGCGGCGCACACGGGGATGTGATCGACTTTGTAGGCAGGCTGTTTCAGCTTTCGCCCTATGATGCGGCGCGGAAGTTGATGGCAGATTTTCATCTCAGCCCGGACAAGCCACCCAGCGCAGCAGCGATCCACGCAAAGCATATCCGAACAGAAGCACAGCAGCTCATGGAAAACGAGCGGCTGTGCTTTTCTGTTGGCCATCAAAGACAACCCCCGGCTCTGCCGGGGGGAAAAAATAGCCTATGGCG
>OWJC01000156.1_pt1 | contig 52529 bp, 38 predicted proteins | sample 1732731 | NCBI WGS metagenome assembly OWJC01 (sample SAMN05065747, study PRJEB22554) | human gut metagenome | biome: ENVO:2100002; feature: ENVO:00000062; material: ENVO:00002003 | host: Homo sapiens | place: USA
TCGGAGATTCAGCCTAATTTTTTGTACTGTCAAAAAGTTTTAGCGGACAGTAATAAATCAATAACATATTCACGCAACATGAAGAATTTCCGGCTATTGCTGCTGCTAACCCTTCTGATCGCGCCTGTGGCATTTGCCCAGAACAAGGTGACGGTGAAAGGTGTTGTCAAGTCAGCTGAAACGGGTGAGCCTCTCTTTGGAGCCTACATTCTGGTAGGCGGGGGTGGAGCATCGACAGATGAAAACGGTGCATACTCCGTAACTGCGGCTCCTGGAGAAACATTATCTTATCAGTACATCGGATGCGTAGTCTCCGAATTCATTGTCCCTTCCGGACAAGCGACCGTCGTCCATGATGTAGAACTAAAGGCGGACAACTCCCTCGACGATGTCGTTGTGGTTGCCTACGGTGTGAGGAAGAAAGGCACGATTGCCGGCTCTGTCGCCACCGTGAAATCTGAAGCTCTGGCAGATGTGCCGGCTGCAAGTTTCGACCAGGCACTTCAGGGAAAAGCTACAGGTTTGATGGTGCTCTCCAACTCGGGAGAACCAAGCGCCACTGCATCATTCCAGATTCGAGGCACCAACTCCATCAATGCGGGTACGGCGCCTCTGTTCATTCTGGATGGCCTTCCGATTTCCGCAAGCGATTTCAATGCCATCAGTCCCAATGATATACAGTCGATTTCTGTCCTCAAGGACGCGACTTCTACCTCCATATATGGAGCACGTGCGTCCAATGGTGTCGTGGTGATTACCACCAAGCGCGGTCGCGTGGCGGAAAAGGCAAGAATCCAGATGCGTACCCAGCTCGGTTTCTCCCAGCTGGCGCTCGGAAACTGGAACCTCATGAACACAGCCGAGCGTATACAGTACGAGAAAGAAGTAGGTCTGACTGCCGGTCAGGATTACGCAAAACTGGCGAAGACGGATATCAACTGGCTCAATGAAGTGTTCACCAAGTTCGCCCCGCTGCAGAGCTATGACCTTCAGATCAGCGGTGCCAATGAGCGTACAAACTATTATGTATCAGGAGGATACTACGACCAGAAAGGAACCACTTCCGACTCTGACTTCTCCAGATATAATTTCCGCGCGAACCTGGAGACCAAGGCCAATGACTGGCTCAAGTTCGGTACGAACACCATGTTCGCATACGAAAACTACTCCGAGTCAATGTCGGGCGAATATGCATTGAACACGCCTATCTCGGCAGCCCGCTTCATGCTTCCTTACTGGAATCCTTACAGGGCAGACGGCTCTCTCGCTTCCGTGAATGACGGCTCATGGAAAGGTCTCGGACAGAACCCTCTCGAATGGGCGAAGACGAATCCTTATATTACCAAGAAGTACAAGCTCATTTCCAGCTTGTTCCTGGATATCACTCCGGTGAAAGGTCTCACCATCCATTCGCAGGGCGGTGTTGATTTCAGTCACGCGGCAGTGAAGACCACGGTGCTTCCTAGCTACAAGCCTAACAACGGACAGGGCAAGGCTTCACGCAGCTCTTCAGACGCATTGAACCTTACCATTTTCAATACCGTAAGCTATGCCTTCGACCTCACGGGCCAGACCCTGAACATCATGGCCGGACAGGAGGGAATCCTCTATAAGGCAGATGGTTTCAGCGTATCTACCGCAGGTCAGACGAATGACTACCTGCTGGATGTGTCATCCGCTACCAGAGCTACAAGCTGGAGCAGCAGCACTACGGCATATTCATATCTCTCATTCTTCGGACGCGCCGAGTACAGCTACGCGAACCGCTATTTCCTGGAAGGCTCCGTCCGTGGTGACGGTTCCTCAAGATTCGGAAAATCAGGACGTTGGGCGCCGTTTGCATCACTCGGATTCATGTGGGATGCCAAGAACGAGAAATTCCTGAAGAACGTGAGCTGGCTTACCTTCGCGCAGGTATCACTCGGAACAGGAACCTCCGGAAACTCCACCATTCCGAACTATGACCACATCGCCCTCGTCGCCGGCGGCAAGGACTATTACGGCAATGCCGGTATCGGTCCATATTCGAAGGGCAATGAAAACCTCGAATGGGAGAAGACATGGTCTTCCAATGCTTCCATCCATCTCGGATTCTTCGACCGCATCGACTTCGAAGCGGAATTCTATAACAAGAAGACTTCCAACATGTTGATGTCCGTGCCGGTGTCCTACGCCGATGCAGGCTACGGTTACAGATGGGACAATGTCGGCGGCATGGTGAACCGCGGAGTCGAGCTGAACCTCAATGTAGATGCAGTCAAGACCCGCACCTTCACATGGAACATCAATGCCAACGCATCATATAACAAGAACAAGATTACCGAACTTTACAATGGCCTGAACGAGTACGTGGTATCCACTACTGGAACCAAGCTCGTGGTAGGACATTCATACGGCGAGTTCTTCCTGAACCGCTTCGCCGGAGTCAACCCTATCAACGGAGACGCACTCTGGCTTGACGCGAACGGTGAACTTACCGACCAGTTCAACGAATCTGACAAAGTGATGGTCGGCAAGAGCTGCATCGCTCCATGGCAGGGCGGATTCGGTACGACATTGACCTGGAAAGGCCTGTCCCTGAACGCACAGTTCTCTTGGGTGGCCGACAGGTGGATGATAAACAACGACCGTTATTTCGAAGAAGGCGGCGGAAACTTCGACACCTACAACCAGTCGAAGAGAATGCTCTATGACCGCTGGAAGAAACCTGGCGACATTACCGACATCCCTCGCCACGGCGTCTCTCCTCAGTTCGACACTCATCTTCTGGAGGATGCTTCTTTCCTGCGTCTGAAGAACCTGATGCTTTCGTACTCTCTTCCACGTCCTCTGCTGGAAAAGACACGTTTCTTCTCGGCTGCCAGAGCTTATGTCCAGGCGCAGAACCTGCTGACATTCACACCGTTCTCCGGCCTTGACCCTGAATCTTCAAGCAACATCTACAAGGCGCAGTATCCTATGTCACGCCAGTTTACACTCGGCATTGAACTAACTTTCTAAAGCACGTATATACAAATGAAATATATTGAAAGACTGTTGATTATCATTGCGGCATCGCTTTCTGTGGCATCATGTCTGGACCAATATCCGGAGGATGCCATAAAGGAGGACAATGCCATCACCACCTTGGATGAGGCGGATCAGGCAGTGATTGGAATCTATTCCGACTTCAAGAGCGGCGCGCTTTACAGCGGACTGCTTACGTTGCTCCCGGATATCCAGGCGGACCTTGTATATGCTGTGGATGGATTTACCAATACTTACGGCAACTTCTGGAGATGGGAAATCCTTCCTACCGACACCGATGTCGAGGCAGTGTATGGTGCATTGTACAGTATAATAGGAAGCTGCAATTTCTTCTTCGACTATAACGACAGGCTCCGTGAAACCCTGAAGTCCGACCAGGATTTCAAGCAATTGGAAAGCCTTGAAGGTGAGGTCTATTTCGCGAGAGCATTGGCCTACTCCGAACTCATCAAATTGTATTGCAAGGCTTATGAGCCGGAGACCGCCGACAAGGAACTCGGCGTGGCGCTGGTGAAGAGCTACCATAACCCCGGAAAGCTGAAGAGGGCCTCTCTGAAGGATTCTTACGCATTCGTGCTCGAAGACCTCGAAAAGGCTGCGGAGAAAATCGAACTCGAGAACACGAACAACTCGCTGTTCTTCTGCAAGAGCGCCGCTTACGCCCTCATGGCCAGAGTCTACCTCTATATGCAGGACTGGGACAATGCCGTGAAATATTCTTCCAAGGTCATCGAAGACAAATATCTCGGACTGTCCAGCGTGAAGGTTGCTGCCCCGTCCCCTTATTCGAACCAGTCGGAATACCAGTACATGTGGACCGGTGACAATGCCCGTGAAATCATCTGGAGAATCGGTTTCACCCCGACTTCATTCGGCGGTGCATTGGGTCAGGTCTTCCTGAACTACAACCAGATAACATATTATCCTGACTACGTTCCGGCAGACTGGGCATTGGGTCTTTATGCGAAGACGGACTTGCGTTACAATATCTTCTTCGCGCAGCTCCAGACCGGATATGCACACGGCCTGAACTATCCGCTGCTCGTCAAGTACCAGGGCAATATGGAATTGATACAGAACAACATCTACCATGTGAACATGCCTAAGGTTCTGCGTCTTTCCGAGCAGTATCTCATCCGCGCGGAAGCGTATTGCCGCAAGGGCGACTACGGAAAAGCAGCCAAGGACATCACCACATTGCGTACGGCGCGTTATTCTACATACGGAACCACCGTCCTGACCAAGGATGACTGGCTGGACACCATCAGCGAGGAGCGCGTCAGGGAACTCTACATGGAGGGCTTCCGTCTCCAGGACCTCAAGCGCTGGCACAAGGGCTTCGAGCGCAAGCCTCAGACCAGCTCCGTAAAGGAGGGCAGCTCGCTCAAGATCAATGCTGACAATCCGCTCTTCGTATGGCCGATCCCTCAGCATGAGCTCAACTCCCCGGATTCGGAAATCGAACCTAATGAAAGCAACCGCTAAAAAGGAGGAAGATCAATGAAAAAGATACTTTATATATCAGCAATGATTTCAGCGGCAATGCTTTCGCTTGTCGGCTGCAAGACTGAATATACCACTTATGACGGACCTTCTGCCATCGCGTTTGCAGATACGGCGAGCCTTTGTCCGGTGGTGCAGAGCGGCGACGCTTACGGCATCGACATAGCAGCTACCGCTGCCGCAGACTATGACAGGACATTCGCAGTGGAGGCTGTTCCGTCCAAGAGCACGGCTGTCTACGGAAAACATTTCGTCATCGATGACCAGACGGTCACCATCAAGGCCGGCGAAACTGCCACAAAGGTCTATGTAAAAGGAATTTATGACAATGTGGATTCTTCCGGTGACATTTACGTGACGCTCCGTCTGGTCGGAGAGGGGAATGAAGATTGGCCTTTCAACAGCACGGAGACGAAAGTATACCTGACGAAGATATGTCCTTTCAATATCGATGATTACACCGGCTGGTGCCGTGTTTCTTCATCCTTCCTCATCGCGTATGCGAACAAGGAATCCAACCTTGCGAAAGTGGAGAAGGTGGATGACGAGACGATAGTCATCAAAGGCATGTTCCAGGAAGGCTATGACGTGAAGTTCCGTTTCGATGTGTCTGACATGCTGCATCCTACCATGTACATGCTGGATGAGACACCTGTCGGCAACACCAGGACATTCATGAACTATGTTTATGGAAACGGTCTGCTCCTCGGAGGTGAGGTGAACGGCTACAGCGCCGAACTGCACTTGTGCGACAAGTATGCCGAGCAGTATATGAAAATCCGTGTCGACGGTGTGGGCACCGTGGGCCTTTATGTGAACATTCTCGAGTTCCTTACAGATGAGGAAGCCGGAAAATAACAACACTTAACTTAATTTTTATTGACATGAGAACAAATTTGTTTACGAAAGGCATTGCCTTTGCCGCTGCTGTAGCAGCGATGATGTCTTGTTCCAAAGAAAACGAGAAGGAAAAAGAACCGCAGTTTCCTGCAGTACAGGAAGTCGAGATAGCTGCCGGAGAGTCCAAAGCGTTGACTTTCACGGCTGAAGCAGATTGGAAACTTACCATTGACAAAACCACATGGTGCATGTTCGATGACAAAGGTGTGGAAACAGCACAGATAGCCGGTGAGGCCGGTGATGTGACCGTCAAGGTGAAAATCGGTGATGCAGGTCTCTGTTTCGAGGCTGAAGTGGCCAAGATTGACATGACCATGGGTGAAAAGACCCAGACTGTCTTCCAGATTACACGTTCACCTAAGGAGCGTGTCGTGAAGTTGTATGTTTCTACGGACTGGGGTTCTACATACAATAAGGCCGACAAGCTGGAATTGACTGCCGACGAGTGGGGAAGCACAAGTTATATTGCATTCGGCATCGTGGCCAATTATGAATGGAAGGTGGCAGAGTTGCCTGAGGAGCTTAAAATGCAGGTGGATTATGCAGATGTCGATAGTTTTTCCGGAAAGGCTGACAGCGTGGACTTCAAGGCTGCTCAGCTCTTTATCAAGGAGGATAAAATTCCATACGAGTTCTCCAAGAAGATAAAGATTACCGATATGGAGGGCAATAATCCTGTGGAGTTCCCTGTTTCCTATGCCGGTCTTGGTGAGGAGGTCGTGATGTTCGACCCTAGCAATCTGGTTGGACAATGGTCTGCCGGTATTAATTTTACGGATGAGGGCTTTTATGTCCGGAAATCTGATCCATGGAGCGCAGGCGAAGTTACCACAGAGAAGTCAAGCAGCGTGTCTGTGAAGTCTAAGAATATGAAGTATTCTGTTTATGTGGTTGAGGTTAAAGACGGCACTCCTGTCCAGGTTACTTCCGGCGCTTGGGTGAAGATCAGTGATGACAAGAAAGGTAAATTGGACATCTCTGTAGAGAACAATACTGCGACGGCAAACCGTGTAGCTTATGTCATCGTATTGCCTGCTTCCAAAACACTTGTAATTTCAGAGCATTTCGATGAGTGGGGTAATTGTACTTCACAGTTCGGATTCAAGGTAACCCAGAGCGGACATTTGGTAGCTGATGACTTTATGGTACAGTGGGGCGCGTCCATGGCCAATGTGCAGACAGTCAAATTCGCAGATTATGCGGGATTCAGCGGAAAGAAACCTAGCGATGTCAAACCAGGTTCCTGCGATGACAATGCTTATGTAGCAGAGATTAGTGAAGCGTCTATCGTTATGACAACGGGACGACCTGCCGGTGCCCTGAAATTCGCTCCTAAGGGTCTTGGCGAAGGCTACTATCCTGTTTCAGGTATGGATAAGCTATATAAATTCGAGGCTTATGAAGGAAACTGGGATGAGAAGAATGTAGAATCTACCAGCCTCTATGTCGGTGCGTCGTCTATTAATGGCCTTTCTATCAATCAGGCTCAGTTCTTCAATGACCCAGGCACAAATCCTGTCAGCAAGAATTTCACAGGAACGGTATTCGTTCATTTCTATAAGACGGTTGCTGATAAAAATGCAGGCAAACCTGTCGCAACTCTGGTGATTGTAAAGAAATAATCCCGGGTAAAAAAACAAAACAAAATATTCAACATGAAGTTTGAAAAACGAAATCTGACTCTACTGATTCTGGCGTTGCTCTCGTCGGTGCTGCTCTTCACGGGGTGCACCGAAGAGGCGGAGCCGGTATCGGAGCCAGGCTATGGTTACGTGCAGTTCCATCTTTTCAAGAAAGGCTCGTACACCAAGGCCGGCGACAAACTTGAATATCTGCGTGATGCAGCCAAAATAAGGGTGACATTGCGCAGTCAAGACAATGACATTATCACACCGGTCGCAGTCGTCGAGACTGTGGACAAGAACCTTTCCGAATGGGGACTCCAGACGGCGAAAATCCGTCTGATTGCAGGTAAGTACACCATGACGGCTTATGAGATCTATGATGGTCTGGATAATTCCGTCCTGGTCGGCTCTCCATCAGAAACGGTCGTCCTGGATGTGAAACCGAACGGCATTGTCTCGGAAGACATTGCACTGAATGTAGTGGACCGCGGCTGGGCGAAATTCCGTCTGGTCAAGGACTTGTCCGAGATTGTCGGCACGAAGGCCGGCAAGGACGGTGCGGACGAGCATCCGTTCTACGGCATCCAGTCAGTGGACCTCACGGTCAAGAACAAAAACACCGGTGAAATAACCGAAATCACGAACATTGAGGTAACCCATAAGTTTGTGGACGGGGAGAAAGCTGCTGACCCGGACTATATTTCCGGCATCTGTGTCAGTGACACCCTCGTGGCCCTGAAAGGCGGCACATATACCGTCACGAAATTCAGGACCTACTTCGACTATTTCAGGAAGGTCTATGAAACGTCTACCAATGTCGCTGAAAATGAATTCGTTGTAAAGGACAATCAGGAAACTGATGCTGATGTCCCTGTCACACTTCATACTACATCAGGCCATGTCCAGGACGCCCTGGCTCTCCGTGAAATCTGGGAGGCGCTTGACGGACCTAACTGGAGAATCAAGTGGGAGTTCAACTGCGATGTGGACGCATGGACGGCGAACACCGGAGTCCAGATTCTCGGAAACGGACGTGTCGCATCCCTGGACCTGACCGGTACCGGAGCGAAAGGTGCAATGCCTGCCGCAATCGCCAAACTGACGGAATTGCGCAAACTCACATTGGGAACCATCGGTTACAATGCTGCCGCAGGCGGAACCACCGTCACGACCGGACGCAAACTTACTTATTTCACCCCTGAGGACCATGAGGCTGACAGAAGGCTGACCATCGGCACACGTGACCCTCGTTCACGCTTCTCCAAGGAGCTCCAGCAGTCTTTCGAGATCGCGGGCGACCCTGTGAAGCCGGGCGTGAAGAGCTTGAGCGAGCGTATGCCGGTAATGTACAAGCCTGAGGTCAATGCTACCGACATCGTTTCTCTTCCGGATGAAATAAACCAGCTGAAGAACCTGGAGCATATCACCATTGCCTTCAGCCCGATAAAGACATTCCCTGCTGACATGTCCGGACTTACGGCATTGACCGATGTCGAGATTTTCGCCTGCACGGAACTCACTGAATTCCCGAAGGGTCTCGCGACTTGTCCGAAACTGACTTCGCTCACATATTCGTTCAATGTGAACACGGCCATTTCTTCTATGGAGGAAGGTATTTCAGCCATCAACAACGGACCTGCCAGCAAGACGATACAGCTTCTGTATTTCCCTAACCAGAGGATTGACAACATGCCGGATCTGAGCAACATCCCTCGTCTTTCCGTCCTGGTCATCCAGGGCTGCGGACTGAAGAGCTTCACTGCTCCGTTCAGCAAGGACCAGTTCTTCGTGCAGTTCATGGCGAGCGACAATGAATTGACCTCCCTGCCGCGTGACGAGAAGGGTAATTTCCTTGCATACAATGCTGAGACAGAGGAAGTTAACTTCTCAGGCAACAAGTTCACCGAACTGCCGGACATCTTTGACGCCAAGTCTGCATATCAGGTCGGGACAGTGGATTTCTCCAAGAACCAGATTGCATCTGTGGAGCACGGAGATGCCTACAGGGGAATCAAGGCTGCTACTTTCGACATTTCCTACAACAAGCTGAAGGAATTGCCTGTACAGCTGTTCGGTACCAGCAGTTCGTCCATTTCTTATCTGAAAATCGACGGAAACGGCATGGAGAAGATTTCCAAGGAGGCCATCGAGGGCAAGTACACTTACCGTACTACCACCATCAGCATGGCATACAACAAGCTCAAGTCGCTTCCGGATGAATTCGACAGCCTTACGTTCCCGTACCTCTCTGGCATTGACATGAGCTATAACAGATTCGATTATTTCCCATATACGGCTGTGAACAACCAGTATCTGTCAGTGTTCATTTTCCGTCATCAGCGCGATGCGGACGGCGACAGGTGCATGAGGACTTGGCCTGCCGGCATCGGTCAGGCACTTGCGGGACTCAGGGCATTGTACCTCGGTTCCAATGACATCCGCGTGGTGACAGACGAGCTTTCGTATATGATTTACAATCTTGATATCCAGGACAATCCTAACATCTCCATCGATGTCAGCGCTGTCTGCTCATATATCAAGTCGGGATGGTTCAATCTCATGTATTCTCCTGGTCAGGATATCAGGGGATGTGATGAGGCCCTTAAACTTTAATACGTTGGAACTATGAGATATAGAAAAACATTGATTCTGATTTCAGCTCTTGCGGCCGTGTCTTTCATGTCGGCCTGCAAAGAGGAGACTCCGACAGTTTCTTTCGGAGTCAGCTCCAGCACGATTACAATCGGGGCAGAGGGTGGAAACGAAGTGATTCATATTGACGCCGAGGATGGCTGGACAGCGAATTCCACATCTCCGTGGATTTCGATTTCCCCGTCGAACGGCATTGGCTCGACAGATTGCGAAATTGTCATTGACACGACATTGCTTGCAGACAAGACCCGCGAGGGCATCGTCCGGTTCATGTCCAAGTCCAACAAGACGGCGGATATCCGTGTCGTCCAGACAGGTTATGAGAAGATGATCGTGCTGAACAAGACGGAGGTGGACGTGCCTAGTTATGAGGATTACAAGAAGCGTTATATCGACGTCGAGGTTACTGCCAATGTGGACTTTGTCCCTACCGTGACAGCCGACAAGGAATGGGTCCAGCTCCAGGATTATGACTTCGAACTGGACAGGGGCTCACGTCCGAGGACAGTGAAACTGCGTCTCAGATGGGAGAACAATACCCGTCCGGCAGAGAGGGAGGCATTGCTTTCCTTCAAGGCCAAGGATGGTTCGGAACTTGCGAAAAATGACAAGCTCTCCGTGAAACAGGTTGCTGCAGAGGAGATTGAGGACAGCCGCCGAGGCGATTCTCTTGCAGTCGTAGGCTGCGCTAGAAGCCTTGGATTCGACATCAGTGAGTTCGAGGGCGAGTCCATGGACCATTGGACATTCCTGACATTGTGGGAGAAAGGCAACAAGGGTTACACCGAGGACAAGAAGGGCCGCGTGCGCTCCATCAAGTTCTCGTTCTTCCAGACGATGGATGGTATTCCATACGAGATCCAGTTCCTGCGCAAATGTGAAGACGTAGAGTTCTTCAGTAACGGTGACTGGTACAGACGCAATTTCTCTACCGGAGAGTATATTTCCAAGATGACGCAGCTGAAGAGGCTCCAGATGACGGCTCTCGGTCTCGTGAAGATTGACGACAGTTTCAAGAACTTGAAGAATCTTGAGTTCCTCGGCATTGTCTCCAACAACTTCAATGAATTCCCTGATATCCTTACACCGGAGAATTTCCCTAACCTGAAGTCGCTGGATGCGGCTTCGAACAGAAGGGTGGTCGTATTGGACATGAAGAATTCGAACTATGACCTTTCCGAGTGGGGCGGCTTCGTGGGCGAGTTCCCTGAACGTCTCCTGCATTGGGACAAGCTTGAATATCTGCGCCTGTCATACAACTACATCTACGGCAAACTTCCTGACATGAAGGATTATGACAAGGTTTATACTGAGGAGGATATACGTGCGGCCAATGACACTCTTCCTGACGGAAAGAACAATCCTGCCCACTACAACCTTATCGGCAAGCCTAAGGTCATGCCTAACCTGAAGTTCTTCGGAATCAACCTCAATGTCCTTGAAGGTGAGCTTCCTGAATGGATTCTCTATCATCCGCATCTTATGGAGTGGGATCCTGAGACCATCGTTTTCAATCAGTCCGGAGACATCAACAATTTCGAGGGTAAGAGGCCTGGTTTCACCAATGTTCCTGAGAATATGAACTACTATTATGAGGCATATCCGCTCAAGAAACCGGCGGATTATGTGGAGGACAAGTAAAGAGCGGTTATGAAAATGAAGTACAGATATATATTCATTGCACTGGCAATGGCTGCGGGACTTTCTGCCTGCAACGATAAGGAAGTGGTGAAGCCTGTCGGCGGTGAGGCCGCTCGTGCTGTCATCGTGAACAGCCCGGACGGGGCGCAGGATGGCGAGCTCATGGTCAAGTTCCGTCCTGAAGTGTCCGGTCTGCTTGACCAGGCATGTGCGACCAAGGCCGGCGGACGTGCCAATGTGTTGGAAGCCACCGGTATACATTCAGTGGACGAATTGCTGTCATATCTTGGCGGCTGCACATTGGAAAGAGTGTTCCCGTACAATGGAAAGACTGAAGAAAAGACCAGGAAATCCGGTCTTCACCTGTGGTATGTAGTAAGATTTTCTCCTGATGCTGACGTGAAGGATGTCGCAGAGCGTCTCGCGTCTCTCGGTGAACTTTCCACCGTCGAGTACAGTAAAGAGCTGAAGCGCACTTCTACGGCCAAGGCTGTTCCGCTTTCCTCTTACAAGGCTCTCGCGTCAGGTTATTTCAATGATCCTGAGTCCGGATACCAGTGGAATTACAGCAACTCCGGTTCGCTTCCGGGAGGTGACGAGATCAATCATCTTGTCGCTGGTCTTGATGCAGGATGTGTCGAGGCATGGAAGAAATGCACCGGAGATGAATCCATCATCGTGGCCGTCATGGATGAGGGCGTGATGTGGAGTCATCCTGACCTGGTTGACAACATGTGGACCAACCCGGATGAGGTTTACCTTTCCGGCAAGGATAATGACGGAAACGGCTATGCCGGTGATGTCCACGGATATAATTTCGTGCATAACAGCGGTATCATCACATGGAACGATGTCAATGACACAGGACATGGAACTCATGTGGCCGGAATCATTGCCGCTGCCAACAACAACGGCATCGGCGTGAGCGGTATCGCCGGCGGTGACAAGGCGAAGGGCGAGAAGGGCGTCAAGATAATGTCCCTTCAGATTTTCGCAGGAAGCGGCGGCGTGACCATCCCTAATGAGGTCCGCGCCATCAAATATGCTGCTGACAACGGCGCCGTGATTCTCCAGTGCAGCTGGGGATATAATTCGGCATTGTCAGATCCGTTCAATTATACCCCGACCAAGTATTATGATGACGAAGATTTCGAGAAAGCCCAGCCGCTGGAGAAAGAGGCTTTCGAATATTTCATCCACAATGCAGGTTCTCCTGACGGTGTGATCGACGGCGGTCTCGTGATTTTCGCCTCCGGCAATGAGTATGCTGCAATGGCTTCATATCCTGGAGCTTACAGGGATTTCATCTCGGTGGCTTCCGTATGTGGCGACTTCACTCCGTCCACCTATACCAATTTCGGCCCCGGCACTGACATCGCTGCTCCAGGCGGAGATACCGATTATCATGGTGCGAAAGGCGGTATCTTGTCGACATTGACCCCTGAGGCCAGCAACGGAAAGGGATACGGCTATATGGAGGGAACTTCCATGGCTTGCCCTCACGTTTCCGGCGTGGCTGCTCTCGGACTTTCTTATGCGGCGAAACTCCACAAGCATTTCAGCGCGGAGCAATATCGTGAACTGCTGAAGAAGTCCGTAAGTGACATCGACTCGCATCTTACAGGCAAGAAACAGTATAATTATCTCAATGCCACCCTCGGCAACACCTGTCCGGAGATTGTGGACCTGGAAGGCCGCTACAAGGGCAAGATGGGTTCCGGCGTCATCAATGCCGCGACTCTCCTGCGCAATATCGCGGACAATGCCAATGGAGTTCCGATGAAGCTTACCAACGTGTATGTCGCTCCGGGCGAGATCTGTGTGAAGGATGTACGTCGTTCATTCAAGAACGGGGAGACCACCACGTTTACCGTAAGTGTAGCTGATCCTACCGTTGCAGAGGCGACGGTAAACGGCGGAGTCATTACTTTCAAGGGCCTCAGGGAAGGCAGCACCACGTTCACGGTGTCTTCCGGCGCAAGTGAGAAGCAGACTGCTGCTATTACCGTGCGTAGAATTGCAGGCGGAACCGGTTGGCTGTAGCATTGTCATGGAATGAGGAGGAAGCTGCTCATATCTGCATTTTTGGTTTTTGCCGGAGTCGTGGCATCGGCACAGGGAATCATTGTCCCTGAACATGTCCTGGATTCCTTGGCATCGCCTGCCGTGCTGACTGACAGTCCTCTCAAGTTCCATTTTGCGAAGGCCGATATCGGGGATGTCCGCGAGGATGCATCGGCGGTTCCGGTCTCATTCGTTTTTGCCAATGCCGGCAAGTCTCCGGTTTCCATAACGAAGGTGACTTCGTCTTGCGGCTGTGTTACAGTGCTTTACGACTCGTCGCCCGTTGCTCCGGGAGCGGAGGGAAAGGTCAATGCCTTTTTCCATCCTGCCGGACGCATAGGATTCCAGGAGCGCGCGTTGTACGTCTATATCGGCGGTTCGACGGTGCCTGCGGCCAAGCTGTCGCTGCTCGTGAATGTCCTTCCGGGTCCAATGCCTTCGGGTTTCAATGTGAAGATCGGCCCGCTTGTGTGCAAGCGCAATGAGGTTGTTTTCAATGTTTCCTCATCTGATGAGCGTGTCGTGGAGAGGATAGCCTGCGTGAACACCGGAGCGAAAGCATTGACATTGAGCGTCTTGCCGGGATTTTGTCCGGTCTGGCTGAAGTTCAGGACGGATCCTGCGGTGATTGCGCCTTCCGGAGAGGGGGACATTGTCCTGACATTGGACCGGAGCGCGTTGCCTGATTCGGAGGGGAGTGCGTCGGTTGTTCTGGACGGCATTGATGCGAAGCCTTCGCAGAGAACATTGGTTTTGAAATATAAAGTTGATTGATTATTTTTAAGGATATGAAATTTTTTAATGCAATATTTGCTGTGCTTGCTGCGTCTGCGGTGATGTGCTCATGCGAAAAGGATCACACCTATGAGGATAACACTGATCCGGAGATCGCGCTGTACCAGATTACAGGCACATGGAAGCTGGAGAGCTGGAGCTATGGTCAGATTCCGGAGGGCGTGTACAGCTACATTGTGCTTGACAGCAAGGAGAATACGTTCGAAATCTATCAGAATGTCGATTCCCCGTATTCCCGTCATCTGACCGGCAATTTTTCTCTTGTTTACAAGGAGGACAAGGGTCAGAACATCATCAGCGGATGGTATGATCATGATTCAGGTTTCTGGGCATCCGACTATATCGTGACGACAGTGACGGCTGATTCCATGACATGGATTTCCACCGGCACCACATCCGGTCCGCAGACGGTTTCCACCAAGACAACCCAGGTGCCGAATCGCGACATCTGCGTTTATCGCCGGTGTGATTCCATTCCGGAAGACATTCTGGCAGGCAAGAATTAATTTTTATAATGATAACATTATTCACTATTTGGTTTATGGTAGCATTCATTATTTGGATTATCGGCGTTGTCCTTACCATCAAGGCCGCCATCGAAATCTGGAATCTCAATGTTGACCCGGTCAAGAAGATCGTCGTCATCGTATTGCTGGTCCTCACCAGTTGGCTCGGCATCGCCGTCTACTACCTGGTAGCGAAGGATAAGCTCGCCACTTGGCTGAAGTAGTTGAGGCTTTCCAAGTCACCTTTTTACGCGCCCCGTCACCCTTCCGGTGGCGGGGCGGTGAATTTTTTACACGCCCCGGCGAGTTCTGGTGTTGATTGGCCCCGACATGGAGCCGCGCGTTCGATACATTAGGTGTGGTGCGTAAATCGTTGGCTATTAGATACTACGCTGTTTTCAGAGTTGATGTTTTGCTAACTCTGAAAACAGCTAATTCGTTATAAAACAAAGACTTATGCGCCACGCCCCATGTTGGTTTTTTCACGCGCCCCGGTCGGTGACGGGGGATTGCGCCGGTCCTCCCCACTAACGTGGGTCTCCTCTTTTCGGGAGCCAATGCCGGTTGTGCTCTTTGACACGCCCCGGCGGAGGTGGAGCCTCTGGAGGTTCGCTTCGCTCATCCCGTCAGGCTGTCGCCTGCCACCCATTCACAAGGTCATGGGCGACCATGCCTCCAGAGGCTCCACCTCCGCCGGGGCTTCTCCCGCTACAGGGTCTTTCCCGGTGTTTTTTTTGTGACAGGTGCCTCCCTCCACCAAATCTTGGCCTTCCATCTGATGGGGTGGCGGGACGCGGCCACGCTGCGGTTTTGCAAGGGGTTGATTTGCAATGGGTTATCAAAACGGGGCGTGGAAATGTGGCCAAAAAATGGCTGCGTTTCCACGCCCTTGTTAAATTGCTATCTGATTATCAGTGAGTTACGGATTCGTCTGTGGCCGCGTCCCGACTGGTTTGTTTTTTTGATATACAACTTTATAGTTATATTACTTTGTGATATCAATATATTTTGTAACTTTGCCGTAAATCAATATAGTTATGGCGACGCAGGAGGATGTTGAGATATTTCTGAAACAATTCAGAGTTAAAATGGAGATATTCGGAATTATTTTCCGAAATGACAGGGGTAAAAACATCCAGACGCTTTTGGATTTGAACATTACGGAATTGGAGCGTCTGCAAGTTGTCAAGACGATAGAGATTGAAGACTATAGCGAAGGCCCCATTGCTGACACACTTCATAATGGCATGGATATGTGGGTCTTCGGCAAAGATGTACATGATAAGGAAGTTTATATTAAGATAACAATGGGGCTCAACGGATTGCATACTATATGCATATCATTTCACGTTGCAGAGTACCCGATGAATTATCCTTTCAAGAATAAACAAGGCGTATGAAAAGTCCATTTACCGGAGGCACTTGCACATTAATGCATGAAACTCGCGAAGTGACATATCGAAAAGAAAAATTTGAATATGTCGCTCAATATTGGATTTGTGATGACACCGGAGAGGAATTCACTACAACCGATCAGGACGGCGCAAGTCTCGCACAAGTGTATAACAGCTACCGAGAAAAATTTGGGATACCTTATCCGGACGAAATAATCGGGCTTCGCGAAAAGTATGGATTGTCTTGTGCGTCAATGTCTTCCATTCTTGGTTTCGGCTCTAATCAATGGCGGCTTTATGAGCAAGGGGAGGTACCGAGTGTCTCAAACGGGCGAATGATCAGAAGTATAATGAAACCTGAAGTCATGCTTGATCTCGTGGAGAACTCCAAGAATTTCTTATCAAAACAAGAAGTTGAAAAAATCAGCAAAAAGGTCAAAGCTGCGTTTGATGAAGGCGAAAGGTCTTTGTTGGATAGTTTTGAAGAATCGCGTGTGTTTCTGCATAAAAGAGGTGCCGTGAACGGCTATGCGCCTGAATCCTTGTCTAGGCTCAAAAATATCCTGTTGTTCATATTGTATAAATGCGGAGATTTGTGGTGTACGAAGATGAACAAAATGCTGTTTTACATTGACTTTGCAGCATACCGTGAACGCGGTATGGCTTTGACCGGACTTTCATATAAAGCCATAGAATTTGGCCCCGTACCGGAAAGATGGGACAGGGTTTTCAGTGAATTCGATGCTGTCCGCCAAGTGCCGAAATCCATACGAGAGTTTGAAGGCATTATTCTACACGGAAGTGAAAAACCAGACTTGTCGCTCTTCAGTGAGCAGGAGATTTCAATAATTGAAAAGGTTTGCGATAAATTCAAGGATATGTCCTCCCATGAAATCTCCATTTTGAGCCACGAAGAAAGCGCTTGGAAAGATTGCGTCAGCAAGCATTCCACGATTCCTTTTTCCGAAGCTTTTTCTCTTAAAGCAATTTAGAAATCCTTAAAAAATGCAAGTAATTTGTTGACGCGCCCCGGCGGAGGTGGAGCCTCTGGAGGTTCGCTTCGCTCATCCCGTCAGGCTGTCGCCTGCCACCCATTCACAAGGTCATGGGCGACCATGCCTCCAGAGACTCCACCTCCGCCGGGGCTTCTCCCTCCACAGGGTCTTTCCCGGTGTTTTTTCCGTGACATGTGCCTTCCTTCACCAGATCTTGGCCCTCCATCTGATGGGGTGGCGGGACGTGGCCACGCTGCGGTTTCGCAAGGGGTTGATTTGCAGGGGGTTATCAAAACGGGGCGTGGAAATGTGGCCAAAAAATGGCTGCGTTTCCACGCCCTTGTTAAATTGATATCTGATTATCAGTGAGTTACGGATTCGTCTGTGGCCGCGTCCCGACTGGTGGTTGGGATGCTGAATTCACATCCGCAGTACAGCTGATTATAGAAGCCGTGCTCGCGGATGATTTCGTTTCGGCGCTCCTGGAGGCCGCCTTTTCGCCAGTTCATGTCCCACCATGTCACGTCGGGGAAGAGGCTGCATGCGTAGAAGCCGGCGGCGTTCACCTGGTCGAGGTTTTTCCAGCGGGAGGAGGCAAGTGTCGTCGTGAGTACGTCGAAACCATGCTCCTGGGCATACCTTGCGGCTCGCTCCAGGCGGAAACGGAAACATATCATGCAGCGGGAGCCACGTTCAGGTTCATGCTCAAGACCATGTATGGCGTGATGCCAATGCTCATGGTCATAGCTATCATTGATGATGTCCAGGCCGGTTTCTTCAGCGTAGCGAATGCATTCGTTCAGGCGTTTGCCGTATTCGCTTTCTGGAAAAATATTCGAATTGCTGTAGAAAATGGTCGGTCTAATGCCGTGATTTACAAGGCATTCCACTATGGCTGACGAACATGGTGCGCAACAGGCATGTAGCAATATCCTGCTGCCCGGCGGCGTTACTTCCAATGTGTGTTTCACTCTCTTCTGCATGACGCAAATTTAACCATATTTAGCGATTGTGGAAAATTTTGCCGAGCAGTAACTTTGCAACATTGGATTGAGATTATAAGCCATATAGTGTTTATGAATGAATCTGTTTGAACTTTGTAAATAGATTCTTGTGTGAATCCTTTTGATTGTTGTTGAAAGCGGTCTCCTGGGAAGGACGCCGCTTTTAGTAATATCTTTAAACTACCGGTTATTAGGTTTTTTACTATATTTGCCAGATGACGCGGCACGTAAGCAGGCGTCAAGACTACCAAGACGGAAAGCTGTTAAACGAAAACATTGACAAGAAATATGACACTTAACGACAGAAATAGAGGGAAACTCTTCTCTATCGGGATGAAGATGGCGGAAGTGCCGGACGCTGACCATAGGCTTCTGGGCGTGATCCGCAGGCTGGGACTGAACTTCGGATTCGGCGAGAAAACCGTCGGGGAAGTATGTGAAGAAGCCGGCGTCAATCCGCATACATTGTTGCTTATCAGCAAGATATATGCGTATGACGGATATGTGCCATCTGCTGAAGAACTCTCACGCAGCAGTATGCGGGACATCCTTACCTATCTGCACAACTCACACGACTTCTACATTGACATAGCCCTGGAAGCATTGGACAAGGCCGTTCATGCGATGATGAACACCTGCGACGAGAAACACTACAAGATTCTCATGCGCTTCTACGGCGGCTATCGTGACGAAATCCTGAAGCACTTCGAATACGAAGAGAAAACTGTATTCCCGTACATCAGGGCGATTGACGAAGGGAAAACCACCGAGGGCTATGGCATCGAACAATACGAGGAAAACCATTCTGACGTCGACGAAAAGCTGAACGACCTGAAAAACATTGTCATGAAATATCTTCCGCAGGACTGTGATAATAACTTGATACAGAAGGTGTTGAATTGCCTTTATTCTCTGGAGGACGACCTTGGCAAGCACACATATATAGAAGACGAAATATTGGTTCCAATGGCGGCTGCACGCGAAAAGGAACTTGGGCATCAGAACGCTTGGACGCGCTGAACGATATGAGAGAAACTATAAAACGAATATTGATAATAGAACCCTCAGTGATTGTGGCTGAGGGAGTTAGATATATTGTCGATAACCTCGCCGAATATACGGTCACCGGTATTTTGCAGGACCTCGGCGAAGACATGGAAATCACCCTGGATGACTATGATGCGGACCTGTTGGTCTTGGACCCCGCAATCTTCGACATCCGGACGCGCACCTGCGGAAAAGACCTTATAAAAAACGGGATCAATGTCCCCGTAATCGCGCTCATCACGAACGCCATGGACGCGAGCCTCATCTCCGCCTATGACGGAGCAATCTACCTAACCGACAAGTCGGATGAAATCGAGCAGAAACTGTCTGCGACAATGCGTGCGAATCCTTCCGACCAGCGTGGCGACGGTGAGGAACTGTCCGCCAGGGAGAAAGAAATCCTGGTCTGCGTGGCGAAAGGTATGCTTAACAAGGAGATAGCCGACCATTTCAACATCTCCATATATACCGTGATAACCCACAGGAAGAACATTACCCGAAAGACGGGAATCAAGACAGTGGCAGGTCTCACGGTCTATGCGCTCCTAAACAATCTCATCGACATGAACACGATGGAATAAAATCTCTGCAAGATGATGAATATCAATGGAATAATAGTGGGCGCCGCGACGTTCCTCATAATCGGAATCTGTCACCCGCTCGTGATAAAGGCTGAATACTACATCGGAAAGAAATCCTGGTGGGGCTTTCTGGCCGGAGGCATTGTCCTGGCTGCGGTTTCGCTGATGATCCGCGACAATACATTGTCAACGATCGTGGGTGCCGGGGCCTTTTCATTTTTCTGGGGAATCGGGGAAGTGATTGCTCAAGAGAAACGGGTGCTCAAGGGATGGTTCCCCGAGAATCCCAAGCGGCATGAATATTACGAAAAACTCAGGAAACGCACAGATGAGTCCGAATAGACATGTCGCGTATCTGCTTTCCGTGGTCCTGATGGTGGCTGCGGCATTGCCTTCGGCTGCGTCCGGAAATTACCGGAAACAGCTGAAAGTGCTGGATGATGCCATACGGAACCAGGCCAAGTATCATGAAGCCGCGGAAGAAGAAATACGTGATTTGTTGACAGAAATGAAGGCAGCATCATCCGATTCGATGAAATGGGTGCTGGCTGACAAACTCTATAAGGAATACCATCATTACAGTCTGGATTCCATGTCCAAGTACCAGAGGGAGATGGAGTTGCATGCGGTGACGCAGGAGCAGAAGACATTGTCCTTGTGTGCGAAGATCAGGGTCCTGCTCACCCATAATGAGGCGGACATGGCAGACGAAGTGCTGAAATCCATTTCGCCGGATGAATTGCCGAACCGGAGAGTCCGGCTGGACTATCTCCGCTGCCGGATATTGGTGAATTCCTCACTTGCGGACAATGCCTCCGGCGAAGCGGAGCGTGACCGGTATCTGGAAATCGTGAAGCAGGAACGCCTGGCATATATGCAGTTCGACTCCACTTCCTTCTACTCCAAGAGGCTGATGTCCATGTTCTACAGGGATAACGGCAATGTGAAGAAGGCATTGGAAATACTTCTGGACCTTTATCCGCGGCAGAAAGACGAACACAACAAGGCCTCCGTGGCGTACAATATCTCCAAGCTTTATGAATTGGCGGGCGACAAAGACAGCCGCTTCACGTGGCTCGTCCGTAGCGCCGTCCATGATTTTCAGAATGCGGAACGCGCGTATATGTCTCTGTATGAGATAGCTGTGATTCTATATGAACATGGGGAATACGCGAAAGCCGAGCAATACATCAACAAGAATCTGATGGATGTGATGGCAGGCGGCTACAGCAACCGGTTCTACAACTCAGGAAAAGCCAAGTTGATCATCGCAGATGCCGCGGGCAATGCCGCCAGAAACAGGGTGCGCTGGCTCGCTGCCGTGACAGGTGTGATCATGCTCCTGCTTATATCAATTCTTATGCTCCTGCGCCGCGAAGTCCGGCTCCGTAAGCAGCTGAAACTGACGAACAAGGAACTGCTGGATGCCAACAAAATCAAGAACAGCTACGTGTTCCGCTACATGGAACTCTCCGTGGGCTACATTGACCGCATCGCCGAAACTAGGACGGAAATCCGGTCCATTGCCAAGAATGAGGGCCTGGAAGCCGTCATGCGGAACCTCAAGTCACCGTCCGTGATGTACCGCGAATACGACGCATTCTACCGCATCTTCGACGAAACATTCCTCGGACTCTATCCGGATTTCGTCACCAAGGTCAATGCCCTCCTGCAGGAAGAGGGCCGGTTCAATGTCGAGCCGGGAGTGTTGACCACGGAACTCCGCGTCCTGGCAGCCATCCGAATCGGCATAACGGAGAGCGGAAAGATAGCCAAATTCCTGAAATGCTCCCCGAATACCGTCTACACTTACCGCACCAAATTGAAGCGTCTGGCGCTATGTCCTAAAGACGATTTCGAGACTGAAATTGCCCGGATTTGACATAAAAATCTTCGCTTAATCTATATATTAAACGATACAAAAGCCAATACGTTACAAGTGTAATATGTTGATGAATAAAGGATTGTGATTTTAAAGCATCTATATTTAGTCCATATCCGTCTATATTCGACAAACCACCTATTTTCAGTTAGCCCGAGAATTCTCAAATTTGTGTTACCGAATTTTTTAATAACACACGTATGAGGATTCGTATATTTCTGTTAACGATCATCTGCACTTTGCTCGGGGCAGCCTATGCGGGAGCCCAGGGACAAGGCGGCAGAGTAACCATCACGGGAACCGTCGTGGACAACAACGGCGAACCCCTTCCGGGAGCATTTGTTCTCGTAACCGGAACGACTGATGGGACCAGCACGGATGCTGACGGCAAGTTCTCCATAAACGCTCAAGCCGGCAGTGTGCTTGAAATCCAGTTTCTTGGTTATGAAACCAAAAAAGTAACTGTGCCGAAAGACAGGCGGAACATCTCCGTCGCATTGATGCCTGACAAGAATCTGACTCTGAATGAATCAGTTACCATTGCCTATGGCTCGGTCCGTAAACAGGACCTTACAGGATCGGTAACCAATGTGAAGATGGGTGACATCAAGGATGCACCTGTCCTTTCCGTGGACCAGGCGCTGCAGGGCCGTATTGCTGGAGCGGACATCATGACCACTTCCGGTGAACCGGGAGCCTCCACATCCATCCGTATCCGTGGAACCCGCTCCATCATTGCATCGAATGAACCGCTCATTGTCGTAGACGGCGTCATGGATGCGGTATCTGACCTTGGCGACCTGAACTCGGCTGACATTGAGTCGATTTCGGTCCTGAAAGATGCCTCGTCCACAGCGATTTACGGTTCGCGCGGTTCCAACGGCGTCATCATTGTCACGACCAAACGCGGCGACAGCGACAAGCCGAGGATTGTCTTCAAGGCGGAAGCCGGCGTCAGTCAGCTGCCTAAGAAACTCGACGTGATGAAAGGCTATGAGTATGCGCAGTACCGAAATGACATTGCATATTTCACCACCGGCAACACCGATGCGGTCGAAGGCGCGCCGCTTTCGAAATACCCTTACAAGGATCCGCTTTCATACGGCGACGGCACGGATTGGCTCGGCTCTGTTACCAGAACCGCTGTGTATCAGAACTATAACCTTTCCGTTTCGGGCGGAAACAAGAAGAGTTCATACTATATGTCATTCGGTTACAATGACACCGAGGGTATCATCAAGAACAGCGGCCAGACACGTTATTCAGGCCGTCTGAATCTGGACAAGCAGCTCTTCAAATGGCTGCGCGCCGGATACAAGGGCTCGTACACCTACCGCCATCAGGACAAGAACCTTGCAGCTATCGGCGGTACCAGCACCCGCTCCACCATATACCTCAGCCCGCTGCTTAACAAGAATGACTACTACATCACTGACGATGAGGACAATGTGACCACCACATATAACCCTCCGACAGCGCTGGTAGCACTCAAGACGAACTATGAAAACAAGATTGCCACGAACCATTCCGTTTACGTGGAAATCGAGCCTGTGAAAAACCTGAAGCTGCGTTCAACGAATTCCTATTACAGCTATCAGTCGCATGCGTTCACTTACAACCCGAGCACTCTTCCGGCCAAGAATCCGGGAGAAGGCGGCGACGCTGCGAGAACTGAAAGGGACGACATGACGCTCTCCAGTGAAAACACATTGACCTGGAACATCAGCAAGAAGAAGCACAAATTCGATGTGCTGGGCGGTTTTACGGCTTACTCCTACAGGTCCAACATATTGGGACTCAGCGGTTCAGGCTACATGGTGGATGATGTGAAATGGAACAATATGGCAGGCGTCACGGACAAGAACACCCTCGTGCCGAGTTCCTCATACGTCTCGACCACCAAGATGTCCTTCCTCGCGCGTGCGAACTATAATTACAAGTCGAAATACTACATTACGGTCACAGGACGTGCCGACGGCGCTTCCAACTTCGCTGCCAACAACAAATGGGGATTCTTCCCTTCAGCAGCATTGAAATGGAACATCAAGAAGGAAAACTTCCTGAAATCCGTGGATTGGCTGGACGAACTTTCGCTCCGTGCAAGTGCAGGCCGTACCGGCAATGACGCTGTGGCTGCATACAGGAGTCTCGAACGTCTTTCGACCAATTCCAAGGGGTATATCTTCGGCGGAAGCCAGGAAGCGGCATATTACAGAGGTCAGCTGCCTAGCCCTGACCTGACATGGGAAAAGACAGACCTGTACAATGTCGCTCTCGACATGTCCTTCCTGAACAGCAGGCTGAACATCACCGCCGAGGCGTATATGGCGAAGACCCGTGACCTCCTCATGGAAGTGCAGGTGGCATCCCAGACCGGTTATGACTCCCATTTCGTGAACCTCGGTAACACATCCAACTACGGACTCGAATTCTCACTCGAAAGCCGCAACATCGTGAAAAGGAACTTCACCTGGACCACCAATTTCACATTGTCCCACAACAAGCAGAATGTGGACAATATCGGTACGTCGGAGTATGTTTCCGTGGCAGATTCAGGCGGAAACAACCCGTTCATGATGCACGGTTTCGTGAAGGGCTATCCTCTGAATGCGCTCTGGGGCTTCCGCTATGCCGGCGTCTGGCACAATGTCCAGGAATTCGAGCGCAACGAGGTCACCCACGCCTACACCTCTGCATCCGTCATCACCTCCGACAAATACGCCACGAACCTCGGAACTCCGCGCTACTATGATATGAACAATGACGGCACACTCGACCAGAAAGACCTTGTCTATCTCGGGAATGCCGATCCATACATCTACGGAGGACTCCAGAACTCATTCACCATCGGGAACTTCAAGCTCGGAGTTTATGTGGCTTATTCATTCGGCGGAAAGATCTACAACTACTCGGAACTCTACATGGCCGGCGGAAACACCACGAACCAGTACCGCTATATGGTGAACTCCTGGCATCCGATCCGCAACCCGGAATCCGACTATCCAAGGGCAGGCGGTTCAATGACCAAGGACGTTCCTAGCGACAGGATGGTCTACGACGCCTCTTATATCAGGCTGAAAAACGTATCGCTCGGTTACACCTTCGACCTCTCGAAGAAAATCAACTGGCTGCGTGACCTCACATTGAACCTCAGCGGCGAGAACCTCCTTCTCTGGAAGAAATACAACGGATTCGATCCGGACGTATCATCCTCGGGAGACTCTTCCACATTGAGAAGACTTGACATGGGCGCATATCCGAAGGCCCGCACCGTCGTCTTCAGCATACAATTAAGATATTAATACTCACGGAAATGAAACTTAAACATATATTTATCATGTCAGTGGCCCTCTGCACGCTCTCCGCATGCAGTCTGGAGGAAGATTCGTCCTCATTCGCCACTTCCGCCAACTTCTACAAGAATGCACAGCAGTGCAGGGCGGCATTGAATACATGTTATATTCCGATGAAGAGCATGTATTCCTACAAGATGATGCTTGCTACAGAGTGCGTCACGGACCTGGCATATTCACGTTCCTCCACACAGGACGCGCAGCTGGACATCTCGCCGGCCAATCCGCGTTTCGGTGCCGATGTCTGGAAGCAGGGCTATCTGGGCGTGCGCTATTGCAACGGAGCCATAACCGGCATCGAAAACTCCAGCCTCAGCGACACCGAAAAGGCCCCGCTGGTAGCTGAAGGCAAGATAATGCGCGCGTTCTACTATTGGCTCATGACCTCGTTCTTCGGCGATATCCCATTCTACACCGATGATGTTTCAGACGAGGCAATGCTTGAGAAAGTGGCGAAGCTGCCGAGAATGTCCGCTGTCGAGACCAGGGACTGGCTCATCAAGGATTTGCAGGAATGTCTGCCGTCAATGTCGCAGGTCCGTTCTTCCGAAATCACCGACAACAGGGCAGGCGCGGCAGTCGGCTACATGCTGATTTCCAAGCTGGCGCAATGGAACGGAGAATGGCAGGTCTCACTGGACGCCTGCAAGAAACTGGAAGAAATCTATGGCGATCTCCAGCAATATCCGCTTACCGACATTCCGTTCAGAATGAAGAACACCCCGGAGTCGATTCTCGAAGTGCAGCATACGTATTCCGCTGGGGGACTGGAGTATACGTCCAATGTCGCCTGCCTCTGCATGCCATATAAGAGAAGCGGCAACAAATACGACGGCGTGGTAATCGAAGAGCTCGGTGACAATACCACCGGATATGCTCCGGCCCAGGCGAACAACTACCTCGTGAACAACCTTCTGGCGGAAGAGAACAATGACAAGAGACGTCCGATGTCCATCGTGAGGGAATGGAACGGCCAGACATTCAATTCCATGAAGAATACCACGACCACGGCGTTCTTCGGTCCGAAGTTCTGGTGTCCGAACATGCAGGCGAACAATGACTACAACAACTACAAAGTCTTCCGTTATGCCGATGCAATCCTGATGATTGCGGAAGCGCATTGCATGCTCCAGGATGATATGGACGAAGCACTCAAGTATCTGAATATGACCAAGGAACGTGCTGGTGTGAGACTTTTCACCAAGCGTTCATGGAAGAAAATCATGGAGGAAATCCAGGCGGAGAGGGGCAGGGAACTCTTCGGCGAATTCCAGCGCAAGTTCGACCTCGTGAGATGGGGGACATGGTATGAGCGCACCGAATCCGAAACCAGATCCGTGGCCCTCAAGACCAATATCCTTCCTTGTCACAGATACTATCCGATACCTGCCACGCAGGTCGCTTATTCCGGCTACGCCCTGGATAACAAGGAGTACGAAAATTATGGACTATAATTGAAAACAAATGATCATGAAAACTATATCTATATTCAAGAAAATGTTGGGCGTGGCCGCTGCAGCTGCCGCCATGCTGATGGCCGGATGTCAGGAGGAAAAGGAATCTCCTACCCTTATGTCGTTGGCTGTCAATGATACTACGATGAACGTCACGGCGAAAGCCGGCTCGGAACACGTCCTGGTCTATTCCAAGAGCCGCTGGAAAGTCGCTTTCGAAGAAGCTGCCGACTGGCTGACATTGGACAGGACCGAAGGCGAGGGCAATGGCGAATTCATTGTCAAATTCACTGAAAATGCGGGACTTATGCGTCGCGCGAAGCTCCTCATTTCAGCATCGGGCGTCGACAAGGTGATACCGTTTACCATAAACCAGGAAGGCGCGCTCGGAAATCCGAAACTCAGTTTCGCCGTTACCGAAAAGACCTACATCGCATGGGCGGTTTCCGATGCGCTCGAATTCAATGCCAATGTCCCTGAAGATGAAATCAAGGCTGTCGCATCCGAAGACTGGATTACGGATCTCAAGATAGAGGACGGGAAATTGAATTTCAATGTTGCCGAAAACACTACCGGACAGGAGAGGACAGCGGCATTGTCATTGGAATACACCGACATTGACAAGAACGTTTATCGGGCGGTAGCCACTATTTCGCAGACGGCTCAGGCCGGACATCTTGTCCTGGACGAGACGTCGATGACGGTGGAGGCTTACGAGGCTGTGAAATCTGTTCCTTGGGACTGCGTCCTGGGTACGTTCATGCCGGCTCTCAAGCTCTCCGTGGAATACGAAGGCGCTCAGTCTGACTGGATTACGGACCTTGTTGCTACGGAAGAGAACCTCACCTTCAAGGTGGCGGAGAATACCGTAAAGGCAGAGCGCAAGGCAGTCATCAAGGCGGAACTTGCCGAGAAAAATGTTGTTGCGACATTGAGCATCACGCAGATGCAGCCGTCCAAGCAGTACACCTTCGAGGAACTCCGCGGCTTGCTTGCCTCTGCCGGTGAATATACATTTGACGGCGACTGGTTCGAGGCTGTGGCTGTGGCAGATGCCGGAATGGAAAACATGGAGACCAATCCGATGACCGCTCCGGATGCCTACGATGCTGATGAATCCGCGAAGACCAATTACGTGCAGTCGGCGGACGGCAAATACGGCTTCCGTCTGAAGTTCGCTGCCGCTGCGGACAATACTCTCAAGAAAGGCGACAAAGTGAAGATTTCTCTCAATGGCCTTACGCTTGTCCGCGAGGATGCTCCAGTGCGCTATACTCTCAAAGGGGTGAATGCCAATGCTGTAGCGGTCGAGGAAAATGTAGCTGTCGCTGCGCGTAAGAAAACTGTCGGCGAACTTACAGATGACGATATCTACACTTGGGTAACACTCAAAGATGTGGAAATCGCGTTCAGCTATGGAAGTTACAACAATATCAGAACGACCTGGATTGACACCAAGTATCAGAATCTCGACTACAGGATTTTGAATGACAAGTCAGGTGAAAAGATCAATATGCTCGTGAACAGCGACACCAAGTGGTGGCTCACTGCCAATGGCGTTCCTAAGGGGTCGGGTGATATCTCCGGCGTCATCGTGAACACGATTACGGAATTCCACGATGCCAAGCTTCTCGGGAAATATCAGATACGTCCTATGGAGCTGTCGGACATTGCATTAGGTGATGCCGGATTCAGCAGCGCACTTGTGGAATGGTTCTTCCCGGATGGTCCGGGCAACCATAAGGATGGCAATACTTTCCCGTCATCATCCGGTACCGGCACGATGAGTAGTGATGCTGTATCAATCAATCAGACAGACTCTTATCTGAATTATGAGGGGAAACCTGATACGGTGGATGACAGATTGCGCGGAATGCGTTATGACGGAACATGGTGGAAAGACGGTGCGGCCGGCAATTATGTGGCGTGGGAATTCTCCACCAAGGAATGCGTCGGCAAGAAACTCTATTTCGTGTTCTCTTCCGCTCTCGGGAAAACGACAGAGGACATTACCGGGCAGGCACCTGTGAACTGGAACCTGATGTATTCTGTCAATGGCGGGGAATACAAACTTGTCGAAAAAGTGTTCATCCGTCCGCTTCCTAAGAAAACTTCCACCCTGATGTGCCTCCCGTCTGCTCTTGACGAATACTGCATTGACCTGCCGGCGGAAATCGCAGGACAGGAAAAGGTTTCGCTAAGGCTTACCGCTGCAGATGACACCACCATTGATTTCGGTACAGGAGAGTACACGGCACACGTCACCTTCGTTCCGGACAAGAAGAACAAGGGTCAGTACTTCCGTTTCGGCGCCGTTGCAGTCAAATATGTAAATTAATGGATATGAGACGATTGTCATATATTTTGCTAGCCGTTTCTTCAGCGTGGGCCATGACGGCCTGCACTGAGGAAAAGGTGGAGAAATTCGAATTCAAGGAATTCGGAATATCCCAGTCTGAGATTCAATTCCCGGCGAAAATCGAATATTCCGACGGCAAGGTAGTCTCTGACCTGAAGAAGGAAATTCGAGTACTTTCCAACCAGGAATGTGTCATATCATACGTCGACGGCATGGAGGCGGGTTGGATGCGGATCCGTGATTTGGACACATATCAGGTCTGCAGGCAGATAGCGTTCGACGGCGATTGCAGTTTCCGTATCGAATGTGACCAGAACGATGATTATGCGCGTATGGTGAAACTCCTCGTGCAGACAAGTTCACGTACCGACACCGTATATGTGAAGCAGCTCGGAAAACGTGAACCGTCCATAAAACTTGCGTCCGGCTCGCTTGTCCTGAACGGCAGCACCGCGGGCAACGGCGAGGTGGCATATACCTCCAATATCTCTGATTATCAGGACATCAAGTATCAGATATCCTATTCCGGAGAAGAGGGCTGGATAGACGCGGTAAGCATCGACGGCGACAAGGTGAAGCTGGATTACAAGGCTAACCCGTCATCGGACAACCTTCGCACAGCCTCCGTAAAGGTCTACTATACAGACGGTTTCGGAACGGAATACGGCCAGACCTTGTACGTTATCCAGAAGACCGGAAACGACGGCATCGGCAAGACTATGTCATTCGCGGACGTGCGCGCCATGGGCAAGGACGGACAGACAGTGGAAATCAATGATTACCTTATCGTTGAGGGCTATGTGGTCAGCAACCGGGCCTCCGGCAATGTCGGCGAGAACGAGAAACTCTCATTGACAGCCTCGGACAATACTTCCTACAAGAAGAAATTCTACCTCGAAAGTCTCGACGGCAATTATGGCTTCCTCGTGCAGACTGCGACCGAAGAGGACAATGTCTTCACATTTGCGGACAAGGTGACGCTTCTTCTGAAGGGCACCTCATTGACCAAGGAAACGGACCCTGAACGTTATGAAATCACCGGCCTTACATCCTCCAACATCGTTGGCCGTGAAACCGGATTTTCAAGCAATTTGCCTGAGCGCGAAAAATTTATCTCCGAGCTCACGGATGCTGATATCTATACTTATATTACGCTGAAAGACTGTGAGTTCGCGGTACGTAAAGGGGCATTGACACCGCTCAATGACGCATATACATTGTCCTCCGGCAAGGGTATGATTTCGAAATATCCGAGGCTCGTGCGCGACGCCGAAGGCAGCAGCATCTACACTTATACGAACACCACTTGTCCGTACCGCAGGGACGGCGTGCGGCTCCCGTATGGTGCTGGAACATTGTCCGGCGTGATCGTGCATGAACTTTTCCCTAACTACGTTTATGGGGACAATGATGATGAGGAACTTAGCGGAAACATCGGCCGCTACCAGATCCGTCACCAGTCTTATTCCGACATTGCCTTCGACAAGGAAAAATCGTTCTCCAACATTCTTGCGGAGTTCCGTTATGCTACGGGCTTCCGGACCGGGGAAAACGGCATGTCATATTTCAATGCCACTGACGGCCAGGCTTCCGCACGATTCTTCCATACATCAGGCGATGCTGTAACTAATTGTCCTTCAACATTCAACTATATCGGCTGGACAGGAACCAATTCAGGAGTCGCTCCGTTCAAGAGCCATATCGGTTTCGACAGCTCCATCGACCAGCCTCTCGGCTACTCGTTTGCGGACGGATATGTCTTCGACTATTCCGGTACGAACAGCGACGGCAAGGGCAAGGTTGCCTCCAATAAGAAGAACACATACAACGGCGTGTCCGTGAAGCTTTATGACGGATGGATGTCGAAGACCTGGTGGAAGGGCGAAGATGCCCCGGCTGAGTCATGGATCGTGGAATTCTCTACGAAAGACATTGCCGCACAGCACCTTTCGATGCAGTTTACATCGTACAGCGCCATAACCAGCAATGTGGGCAATGCTCCATATAACTGGACGGTTTCGTGGTCCGATACCTTCGACCTGAATGATGAATCCGTGTGGAAAAAGGTGGCGGACTATGTGGTTCCGGACGGTGTGCTGAACGGTCAGGAGCGCGAATGGCAGCTCCCTGCATTCAAGCAATACGATTTCGTCCTGCCTCTGGAAATGCTTGGCAAGGACAAGGTCTATCTGCGTCTGCGTCCGGCAAGCAGAGTTTCCAACACCCTGTATTTCGGAGAGGGAACGGTGACTGACGGAACGAAATCCGGAAATGGTATCGACTACTTCGCTATAAGATATAACTGATTATGAAAAAGACATTTATAATAGCTGTGGCTTTTTTGGCAGTGATGTGCTCGAAAGCAGAAACCGAAAAACCGCAGACCGAAATATCCACACTTCCAGACGGTGGCAGGACTGTCATAAAAGTCATGTCTTCCAATGTAAGGAATGGTGAGGCGGATACCGGAGACTCCCTCTGGTGCAACCGGCGCAATGCTTATATCGCAATGCTGAGCGACACTCAGCCGGACATTGTCGGCATGCAGGAGGCCAAGGCCGAAACTGCCGCTGACATGGCGCTTCTGCCTGAGTATGAGGTGTTCCGCGTGGCTGAATATGACGGCTCGAACCCGACCGTGCTTCAGGACCATCTTCCTCCTAACCTCATCATGTTCAGGAAGTCTCGTTTCGAGAAACTTGATGCCGGCGTATTCTATTACAATGAAGAAGACCCCGGGAAGCCTGTCCATTATCCTTTCGGCGCTTCCGGGTGGCAGGTCCGCGGCTGCGTATGGACTAAACTGAAGGTCAAGGCCAATGGACAGATAATATATTTCTTCGACACGCATTTTACCCATGACCCGGAAGTCATGGATGCCGAGGGAAACAAGATCTTCAACATTGAACCTAGGCGTAAGGCATCGCAACTGATTGTCTCCCAGATAGAAAAGCTTGTCGGGGAACAGAAGGCGTCCGTCTTCGTGGTCGGCGATTTGAACTGCTCTCTCTATGATGGATCGACCAGGAACGGCGCCTACAGCCTGGAACCGCTTACGGAATACATGTGGTCGGCCCGCGACGAAGCGGCATACTATGACGGCGCTGTCAGCTTCAACGGATTCGACCTGACCTACAACAAGAAAATCGGAAACATCGACCATATTTTCTATCGCGGGGCGGAATCCATGGACTTCATCACAGTGAACGGCCATGATTATGGAAAGACATTCATTTCCGACCATTATCCTGTGACCTGCACCTTTAAACTTTGATAGACATAGACTTATATGAAGAACTTACTGGCGTTTCTGCTTGCCGCGTTCATGACCTTGTCGCTTGGCGCGGCGCCGAAACAATATAATCTTACATCACCGGACGGCAGGCTCGAAATGAAGATCCATGTCGGGGAAGGCCTCTCGTACGACGTCCTCCAAGATGGCGTTCTGCTGCTCGAAAACTCCAGAATGTCAATGACTTTGCAGGACGGAACCATTTATGGAGCCCCCGGTCAGACATTGAAACGCGCCCGCACCCGCAGTGTGGATCAGACCGTGAAATCACCGGTCTACAAGAAATCCGAGGTCGAGGAAAAGTTCAATGAACTTACGCTCGAATTCAAGGGCTTCAAGGCTGTGTTCCGCGCCTACGACGAGGGTTGCGCGTACCGTTTCATTTCCGGTTCCGAAAAGCCGTTCATCGTGTCTGACGAACAGGCAGATTTCCGCTTCCCGGAGGACCGCACCGCGTACATCCCGTATGTGAACAAGAAATGGAAAGGATCGCTCCAGGATATCCTTGTCAATGATTTCCAATGCCCTTATACCTGTTCCAAACTTTCGGAATGGATTGACAGATGGAGCATTGCGCCGATTCTGGTACAATGTCCCGAGGGCAAGAGCGTTGTTATTACGGAAGCGGACCTGATGGATTATCCCGGCATGTTCCTGTATAATTACAAGAAGGGGACTGGGGAGACCCTGAGCGGCTATTTTGCCCGTGTGCCTGACGATGTGGAAATCGGAGGACACAACATGGTGCAGGAAATGGTCAATTCCAGAAAGGACTACATTGCAGAGTGCAAGCCCGGTGCGGAGTTTCCGTGGAGAGTCATTGCGGTAGCCTCATCCGACAAGGAATTGACGGACTCCGACATTGTCTGGAAACTTGCGACGCCGGCGGATGCTGACGCGGACTGGTCCTGGGTACGCCCCGGAAAGGTGGCTTGGGAATGGTGGAACGCGTGGAATATCAAGGGCGTAGACTTCGAGGCTGGCGTGAACAACGACACTTACAAGTACTACATTGACTTCGCCGCCGAGAACCGGATTGAGTATGTGATTCTCGATGAGGGCTGGGCCGTAAAGTATGCCAATGATCTTACGCAGGTGGTACCGGAGATTGATTTACAGGAACTTATCGAATATGGCAGAAAACGTGGAGTCGGCATTATCCTCTGGGCGGGATGGTATCCGTTCACCAAGGATATGGAAAATGTCTGCCGCCGTTTCTCGGAAATGGGCGTGAAGGGCTTCAAGGTGGACTTCATGAACCGTGATGATCAGAAAATGGTGGAATGGTACCGCGATGCTGCCGCAATGTGTGCCAAGTATCACATGCTCATGAACTTCCATGGAGCATACAAGCCTACGGGACTTCAGCGCACATATCCCAACGTGGTGAATTTCGAGGGCGTTTTCGGTCTGGAACAGATGAAATGGAGCGCCACGGATGTGGACCACGTGACCTATGACGTGACCATTCCGTTCATCAGGATGGTGGCAGGCCCGATGGATTATACGCAGGGCGCCATGCGGAATGCTGTCAAGAAGAATTACCGCCCGATCCGCACGGAACCGATGAGTCAGGGAACACGTTGCCATCAGCTCGCCGAGTACGTGATTTTCGAGTCGCCGCTGAACATGATGTGCGATTCTCCGAACAATTACCGTGCGGAGCAGGAGTGCACCGATTTCATCTCGGCAATACCGACTGTGTGGGATGAAACCGTCGCGCTCGACGGCAAAGTCGCCGAATATGTCGCTATGGCCCGCAGGAAGGGCGACCGCTGGTATGTCGGGGCAATGACCAATTGGGACAGCCGCGCATTGGAGCTCGACCTCAGCTTCCTTCCGGCAGGGGACTATACCATGACAATATATCAGGATGGGGTCAATGCCCACCGTATAGCTACTGATTACAAGAAGGTTACATGCACTGTTCCGGCTTCCCGCAAGGTTGAGGTGAAGATGGCTCCTGGCGGAGGATGGGCTGCGGAATTGAAACCTGTAAAGCCGGTTTCCCGCGAATTCGTACTGCAGGCTCACAGGGGAATTGCGGCCAGATACCCTGAAAATACATCATTGTCCTTCAGCAAGGCTGCGGAAATTCCGGTCTACGGCGGCATGGAAACCGACGTGCAGATGACTAAGGACGGGATCATTGTCTGCATGCACGACAGAAAACTGGACCGCACCACTGACGGCACCGGCATGGTGTCGCAATACACTTTCAATGAATTGCAGAAATTCTGGATTGACGGTGGCTATGGCTGGGACGAGAAATATGCCAAGACATTGAAAATCCCTACGTTCGCGACCTATCTGGAGGCTTGCCGCGAGGGTGGATTGACGCCTTATGTCGAGCTGAAAAGGGTGAATGAGGAAGGCATCCGCAAGACAATCGAGATGCTTCACGATTTCGGCTTCGACGGGAAATATGTGCTTACTTCGTTCAACTGGAATTCCATCTTGACCGCCTCGAAGCTTACTGATGCACCGTTGCAGTTCATGAAGGCGGGCGGGCGTTATACGAAAGAGGATGTGGATACTTGCAGCCTCAGGGGCAAGAACTTGGTAATCAGGCCGAAATCGACAGACCTGACCAAGGAATTCGTGGATTATTGTCATGCGAAGGGATTGACGGTGGAATGCTACGGCATCCCTGTCGGCGATGAAAAACTTGTGGAGCAGCTCATCGGATGGGGCGTGAAAGGCGGCACCTGCAATGATTGGAAAGGCCTTGGACTTGATTGCCCTGATAAGGTGCAGACCTATCCGAAGTGGCTTGACAATGCTGCCATCTATCACATTTATCCGTCTTCGTTCAAGGATAGCGACGGCGACGGTTATGGCGATCTGGAAGGCATCCGCTCGAAGCTGGACTATGTGAAAACGCTGGGTTTCAATACAATATGGATTAGTCCGGTGTTCTGCAGCATGTTCGAGGACGGCGGCTATGACATCACGGACTACTATAAGGTCGACCCGCGTTTCGGGACCAATACTGATTTGGAAAATCTGGTCAAGGATGCCCATGCGAAGGGGCTGCGCATCTGCCTGGACCTGGTTGCCGGACACACTTCCGACAGTCATCCGTGGTTCGTGGAATCAGCAAATGGCGACAGGAACGGCCATTACAGCGACTATTACATATGGATGGACAGCAAGGACGGCAAACCGCGTGACTCTGAAAAGAAGAAATGGGTGGACTGCAATTATCCCCGCGGTGCCCGTTACATGAAGAATTACTATGATGTTCAGCCTGCATTGAACTACGGCTATCTTTCTCCAGATCCGTCGCGTCCTTGGGAGCAGTCCTACGATGCGCCGGGCCCGAAGGCTGTACGCCAGGAACTTAAGAACATCATTGCCTTCTGGTTCGACAAGGGGGTTGACGGTTTCCGCTGTGACCTGGCATGGTCGCTGGTGAAGGGCGATGATGGGGAATTCCATGGTGTAAGAAAGCTTTGGGATGAGATATTTGCCTGGACCTCAGTGAATTATCCTGACAGAATATTCCTTTCCGAATGGTCCAGCCCGGTCGAATCCATTTCGTGCGGCTTCGATATTGATATCATCCGTCACAATGGCTGCGGCAAGACGATGTACCGTGACCTGGTCTATAACACTCGCCGCAATGCCGATCCTTCAACCGGGATTTATCCGCCTTGTGACTGCTGGTTCGACAAGTCAGGGAAGGGCAAGATTTCCTCTTTCGTGATTCCTTTCACCGAGATGTATCGCAAGACTCTCGGCCAGGGCTTCCCGTGCATGCCTACTTCCAGTCATGACACGTGGCGTATGAACCGTAACCAACGTTCTGACCCGGAGGAACTTAAAACCATGATGACGTTTTTCCTGACAATGCCGTGGGTGCCGATTGTGTATTATGGCGAGGAAATCGGCATGAGGTCGATGGATGGCGTACCGGCTGTCGAGGGCAGCCGCGACAGGTCTGCGGAGCGTACCCCGATGCAATGGGGCGCAGGCCCGACCGCAGGATTTTCCACCTGCACGCCGGAAAAACTTTATCTCCCGATCGACCCGAGCCCGACCCGTCCGACAGTCGAAAATGAGATCAATGATGCCGGTTCAATGTATTCCTGGACTAAAGGGCTTCTGGCTCTCAGGGCGTCGATACCTGCCCTTGGAAATACAGGTGACTGGAAGTTTATAAGTGATCCCGACCAGCCGTATCCTGCTGTGTATGAGCGTTCTGCCAATGGAGAGAAATATCTTGTGGTAATAAATCCACGTGCGGAAAAAGCTAAATGCACCATTACCGGATATGACGGTATGGAATCTGTGGTTTGGGGTGCTCCGGAGAATATTTCCATGAAATCTTCCGGACAGGGACTTGTGATTACCATCAAGGGTGTCAGTTCCGTAATCTGCAAAATGAAATAGTGATGAAGAAAATTAAATTGGGACTTTTCCCCAAGGTGGTGATTGCCATACTTTTGGGCTCACTTCTGGGCATTATCGCGCCTGATGTGCTGGTGCGCATCCTGAAGACTTTCAATGTCTTTTTCGCACAAATCCTGAAATTTATCGTGCCGCTTCTGGTGCTGGGCCTGGTGACGCCGTCAGTGGCGAATCTGGGACGCGGTGCCGGGAAAATGCTGATCGCCGTGATGATTATTTCATACGTCTCTACGGTCGGTGCCGGATTGTTTTCATACGGCTTCGCCACGACATTGTTTCCTCATTATCTGGAAGTCGGTGAGATTGCGACGTCAGCTGCCGAAGGGAAGACTTTCGCTCCTTTCATTGAACTGAAGATTCCTCCGATCTGCGACATTCTTACCGCGCTGCTCCTGTCTTTCATGGTTGGTGTCGGCATTATCGTGACCGGTGCGACCGGATTGAAAAAGGGCTTCGATGAGTTCGGGGAGATCGTGAAACTCACCATTGAAAAGGTAATCATCCCGCTTCTGCCATTCTATATTTTCACTATGATGTGCGAAATGAGCGCTGCCGGAAAACTTTCCGTGGTGCTCGGTTCGGGTGTGAAAATCATCGGTACAGGCGTGGCGCTGTCCATCTGTTATCTGGTGCTTCAATATCTGATTGCCGGTGCCCTTTCCGGAAAAAATCCGTTCAAGTGTTTGTGGAACATCCTTCCGGCTTATCTTACGGGCTTTTCCATTTGTTCCAGCTCGGCGGTGATTCCGGTTACGCTGGAGTGTGCCATAAAGAACGGGACTCGCAAGGATATTGCTGATTTCGTGGTGCCGCTCTGCTCAACAGTACACATGTGCGGTTCTACGATAAAGCTTACAGTTACCTCAGTAGCAATAGCTTACATGTGCGGTATCCCGCTTTCTTTCGGACTTTTCCTGAACTTCGCTCTTCTCCAGGCCGTGGCAGCCGTTGCCGCTCCTGGCGTGATGGGCGGTGTTCTTATGGCTTCCATCGGGCTGCTGGAGTCGGTGCTGGGTTTTACGCCTGACCAATGCGCTCTCATGATGACCATCTACCTGGCTCTCGACGGCTATGGTCCTGCCTGCAATGTCAGCGGAGATGCTGCCATCGCTCTGGTCATCGACCGTTTCTTCGGAAAGTCGCGTAGTGCTGAGGTGAGTAGTTCTATGAGTGGTTCGTGCCGTTTATGATACCATCCCGGCAGGTGAAGGCTGCTTCGCTGTCGGGAAGGCAATCCATCGCGAAACAAGGCGTGGTCATGGCTATCTGCGACATCAGGGATGTGATTTCGTCCATGATCTTGCGTGACCAGCGGATGCTTGACACGGAACCGACGATGTTAGCGTAAGCGTCCAGCCCTTTCAGCCGTTTGATGCTGTTCTGCGGTGCCTGGCTCAGCTTCACGATTGCCCTAACCGGTACTTTCACATTGCGGTAGCAAGGCGTCTTGCCGCTCCAAGGCGTGCCGTAGACGAACACCTGCCCGTTTTCGACGCGGAGAATCGGGTTGTCGTCATTGACCAGCTCCGCCCCAGGAATATTGTCCAGCCAAAGTCGGCTGTGCGTGCTTTTTCCTGTTCCGCTCGCGCCCAGGAAAAGGTTCGCTTTACCGTCAATGCTGACGACCGAGGAGTGTATCATCAATGAGCCGTAACGTGATGAGATATAGGTGCATGCGATGCGTAATGCGAAGTCTATCAATGACATGGCGGCGTATGGCCTGGTTCCTGCCTCTGCCGTGAATTCGCAGACGCGGCAGTTCTCCGGAACTTTCAGAAATCCGCTCCGCACGCCATCAGTTTTCAAAAACTCGAATATGGTGTCGTTCCCGCGTCTATAGATTTTATATCCCGGGTCAATGTTCGAAACGTCCATTATGAGTTCCGCGTCGCTGATGTCTGCAGCCCATTCAGGTGTGTCTCCAGCTACCTTGAATTTCAGCATTTCTTCGTCGGACGGCGCTGTCGCAAATGGCTCATATTGAGAGAAATCCAATGTATGTGCATTGAAATTCCCCGGCAATTCGCTTCGGCTTTTCACGAATGTCCGTGCCGGAATTTCATCTCCCGCTCTGGTGGGCAGCAGGTCCGGCACTTCCCCGGCAGCCGCTTTCTGTATGCGCTCCGCTACCGGTGCTGTATATTCCATGAAATGCCAGGGTGCATCCAGTTCGACACTGAAGTGCAATCCGCCTGTCCGGAAATGCTTTACCTCACTCATTATTCTTCGACTATTCCTGCTTCTACCAGACTTTTGCAGAGAGCCTCGGCGTCTTTGGCCGCGATTTCCTCTGAAATTTCATATTCCTCACAGAGCAACTTTGCCAATGTCTCTGCCGTAAATTCTTCATGTTCAACCTTCTTCAGCAGAAATGCCGCAGTGTCATTGAGCCTTATGAATTTACTGAAATTTACCTGGTTCAGTCCTTCTCCGGAGATGATTTTTTCCCCGCAGATTTCGCGCAATACGAAGCCGTCCTTGATTTTCATGTTCTTAGTTTCAGAATGGTCATTTGTCCGCCGTGCAGGTGTCTCCTGCCTCGCAGAAAAACAAAGGTACTGATTTTTTTTAAGTAATAATTAAGGATTACTAACTTTGTATTGTAGTCCGGGAGATAGACCGGCATGCAGTTATGGAGAAAGTAGTTATCAGCAATGACATATTTTTTGCGGAAGTCCTCCGTGTCCTCCGCGAAGGGAAGAATGTAACCATCCCCGTCAAGGGCGTGAGTATGCTCCCCTTCATACGTGGAGACCGGGATTCCGTGGAACTGGAACCCCTGGCCGATGCCCGCCCTCTGACCGTAGGAGACATTGTCCTTTTCCGTGTCGCCGGACGATACATTCTCCACCGCATTATCCAATTGGATGGTAACCAGGCTGTTATGCAGGGAGACGGCGCCATCTGCCGCGAACATTGTCCCACTTGCGACATCTTCGGCCGCGTAGTGACCATACTCAAGAAAGGCCGCATTCCCATAAATCCATATACCCGCCTGAACCTCCTGAAGGCCCGCATCTGGCACCGCATCCCTCTCCGCCGCTACCTCCTGGCTATCTACCGCCGCCTCTTCCGCCTCCACGCGTAAGAGTTTTTTATACCACTCTCTCCGCCGCTACGTTTTTTCTGAACCACTTGGCAGGCATGGATGCTTGCAGGTAATTGTATAACCTGCTGTGTCACAATAGTATAGCTCTACTTTATGCGCAATCGCCCCCTGCCAACTCCCATGTTTTTTCATGAGACTTGGCATGCAAGTATTTTTGCAACTTATTGATATATGGTTATTTAACTAAATTCAGGCCTGCCAACTTGTTCAGTTTTCAGAGAGTGTTATGTGGGACATTCATAAAAAAAGACTTATATTTGTGTGTGCGGAAGATTCCGCGTAGCAAGACATAATTTTTATAACGAAGCATTTGCTATTATTTCGCGTTTACCGAAAAGCCCAGGAAACTTTTTTAGGAAATAAACGAAGAAATAATTAGTAAGGGAATCTCATATATGGAAGTAGATTCCTTAAACCTACGATAATGGCAATGCTCGCATCCGATTTCGGGTGTGAGTATCTTATGTAGGTTTAAGGTTTCCTTCCTGGGCTACCTTGGTAAATGCAATAAGAAGCTCACGCCCTTCTTGTTGCGCTGAAGCGACTGATAGTAATGCTGTAACTATCAGTCAATATGGCAAATAACGAGAATCTCCATGCTGCCAACAAGGCGAAAAAGGACGAGTTCTACACACAGTTGTCGGACATTGAAAATGAATTACGTCATTACAAGTCGCACTTTAAAGGCAAGACCGTCTTGTGTAACTGCGATGACCCACGTGTCAGCAATTTCTTTCATTATTTTTCGTACAATTTCGAATATCTTGGACTAAAGAAACTGATTACGACATGCTATAAGAGTCAGGATATGAACATTTTGAGCATGAATGACTGTGAATCGGCGATTTATCTTGAGTATAATGGGGACAAAGATGGTGACAGGATTCCAAGTCCGGAGGAAATAGGAATTCACAATCTCGAAGGAGATGGCGATTTTCGTAGTCAGGAATGTATAGAATTGCTAAAGCAGGCGGATATTGTGGTCACCAATCCTCCGTTCAGTTTGTTCCGGGAGTATGTAGCTCAGCTCATTAAGTATGACAAGAAGTTCATAATCATTGGCCACCAAAATGCCATAACATACAAAGAGATTTTTCCTCTCATTAAGGAAAACAAAATTTGGCTGGGTTTTGGATTCAAAGGTGGTGCGGGGCATTTTATATCCAAATATGAAGACGTTGCGACAGCGGGGGACCATAAGGCGGGCATGATTCGTGTTTCCGGGGTAACATGGTTCACTAATCTTGATATATCCAAGCGACATGAGGACTTGATTCTTTACAAGAAATATACTCCGAAAGAGTATCCTGAATATGATAATTATAGGGCAATTGAAGTCGGCAAGACTGATGAAATTCCATGTGATTATGACGGGGTAATGGGAGTTCCAATCACTTTTTTGTATAAGTATAATCCTGAGCAATTCGAGATTATAAAATTCCGAAAGGGTGATGATGGCAAGGACCTGTCGGTTAATGGAAAGTGTCCATATTTTAGAATCTTAATACGTAGGCGCAGATAACCAAACACACCTCACCATGAATATAACATTGAAAAAAATAACCGTCAGGGAACTCACCGCGGGTTACATTGACCATGAAGAAGGCGGAGTAAAAGGGTATTCCGGTAAACTGGATATCCGACCTCCTTATCAGAGAGAATTCGTTTATGATGACAAACAGAGAGCAGCAGTCATTGACACCGTCATGAAAGGGTTTCCGCTCAACGTCATGTATTGGGCCACCAGAGAAGACGGAACATTCGAAGTTATTGACGGACAACAGCGCACGATTTCTCTATGCCAGTATGTGAACAATGATTTCAGTTTTGCCTTCAAGTCTTTCTGCAATCTTACAAATGATGAACAAGATCGTATATTGGATTATGAACTAATGATTTACATCTGCACAGGTGCTGATAGCGAAAAATTGCAATGGTTCAAGACAATCAATATCGCCGGGGCTAAATTGATGGATCAGGAACTGCGCAATGCCGTTTATTGTGGCCCGTGGCTGGCAGATGCCAAACGTTATTTCAGTAAGAGCGGTTGTGCGGCATATGGCATAGGAAGCCGATATCTCAATGGATCTCCCATCCGTCAAGATTTCCTTGAAACGACCATCCGTTGGATTTCTCATGGAAACATTGAAACGTATATGGGCAAGCACCAGCATGACCCGAACGCAAATGAGTTGTGGTTTTATTTTACTAACGTCATCCAGTGGGTAAATGCTACCTTCAAGACATATCGAAAGGAAATGAAGGGCGTCCCTTGGGGTGAACTGTATAATAAATACGGTAAAGAAATTATTGATACTGAAGTTCTTGAAAACAGAATCAAGAAACTGATGATGGACAGTGACATCAAGAAAAAATCCGGAATTTATTCCTATGTCCTGGATGGTGATGAGCATCATCTGGATCTCAGGGCATTCGATGAAAATACCAAACGCGAAGTCTATGAACGCCAAGGAGGGCATTGTGCCAATCCTGAATGTCTACGTAAGGATGAGGTTTTGGATATCAGTGAGATGGAGGCTGACCACATTACCCCATGGCGTGACGGAGGCCGAACTACTGCCGAGAATTGTCAGATGCTCTGCCGCGACTGTAACCGTCGGAAAGGCGCCCGGTGAAATAGTCTCTTGCCTCATGCAAGCCTTATATCTCGCGAGGCCGCGGCAGTGATGCAGAGGTAAAATATCATGCTGACGTGAGCGATAAAACGTTTTTTGCGCACGTCATGCACGAAAACTGTGCTGACGTGAGTAAATCAGCCGTTTTTACGCACGTCATGACCGAAAACTACAGCAGCGCCGCGAACAGCCTGATGACCTTCTGGCCGAACTGCTGGTACCATGGCCGGGCCATCCAGTCCTCCAGGGTCACCTCGTGTGACGCCTCCATGTCCTTGAGGAAAATGGCCTTGTTGACCTTCGCCGCCGTGACATCGTAGACATAGGCATTCAGCTCATAATCCAGGTTGAAACTTCGGAAATCCATATTTGCGGAACCGATTTCGGACAAGTAATCGTCACTTACGAAAGTCTTTGAATGAATGAACCTTCCGGAACGCTCATAAATCTTTATTCCCGCCTCCAGACACTCCGTGAAATACGACCTGTTGGCAGGGCCCATGAAGAAAAGGTCCGCCTTTTTCGGCACCATGACCCGGACATCCACACCGCTAAGTGCCGCAGACTGAAGTGCTTGCAGCATCGGTTCAGGAGGAACGAAATACGGCGTCTGGATATAAATGTACTTCTTCGCATGCTGGACAGCCCAGACCGCACCCATGTGGATGTTCGGCCAACGCGACTCAGGCTCGTCCGGGACGATCTGGATGAGCTTGTCCTTCCCCTTCAGCTTGAAATTCATGTCCAAACTCTGGATCGGAGTCTTCGCCAATGCCTCGGCAATACCATTGCCTTCGGTATCGTTGTCTATGTCAATGCTTTCATTTTCAATGCCTTTTGCCGTGGTGTCCATTGCCGGTTCCGAAGATTCATCCTCCTTGCACATCGGGAAATACTTCGTGAAATCATTGTCCACCTCGCCATCTGTCGTAATCCAGGAATTGAGAAAACTGTACTGCAGTCCTGCCACGGCATTGCCCGTGATTCTCATGTGCGTGTCGCGCCATCTCACGAAATAGTCATCGCTGATATTCATGCCTCCTGTATAGCCGATACGCCCGTCGATTACCACGATCTTACGATGGTCGCGGTAATTCAGCTGCGTGACGAGATTCACGAGCGGCCACCTCGGTTTGGTGAACTTCTCCACCTCGACACCCGCCTTTTTCATCTCATTGTAATACTTCGGACGGATGACGATATTGGCGATGTTCTCGTGTATGAATCTGACCTTTACCCCTTCACGAGCCTTCTGCATCAGCATTTCCTTGATCTGCTTGCTGCCCTGGTCCTGACGGAAATAGAAATATTCCATGTGGATGGACTCCTTGGCATTGCGCAGATCCTCCATCAGCAACTCGAACTTGCGATGCCCCGACGTGATGATTTCCAGACCGTTACCATCGGTCACGCATGTGGAACCGTCGCAAGCCAGAAGTTTGGTAAGCGTCTTGTAATCACGACGTATGAGATTGTCCTTCTCGTGCCCGAAAAGCAGTTTGAGCACCTTGTCATTGGCCTTCTCTCCGAATACCTTGATGAACTTCTGATGCTTCCTCTTGAAAAACCACGAGTGGCGGAAATTGATGCCGACCATGAAGTAAAGCAGAAGCCCCACTATCGGCAATATCGTGATAATCAGAAGCCAGGCGATTTTTTTCGATGAGTCTCCGTTGTCGAAGATGATGACGACGATGGTGCCGATTATGAGCAGCGCCAGAAGAATCGAGAAAAAAATGGAGATAAGGGTCATTTCATTAATATTTAAAGTTTGCAAGTTGTCAAACTTGTTGAACGTTAGTGCGAATTTGAGGGTTGTCTCTCGTTCGAAGGCTGTAAGCCCAACGCACTTTTTATGTGCACGTTACCCTCACCCTAAATCCCTCCCCTCGGGGAAGGGGCTTACCATCGCCCTCGCGGGCTCCATAAGCGGTGTTTCGCCATTGCGAAACTATATTTATCATTAATAAACTATCAAATAAATCCCTGCTGCCAAAATCGCGCCGACAAGCGGGCCGAATACCGGAACCCAGCTGTAGCCCCATCCGCTGTCACGTTTCCCCTTCAGAGGAAGGATGGCGTGTGCGATACGTGGAGACAGGTCCCTTGCCGGATTCATTGCATAGCCAGTAGTTCCGCCCAGCGACATGCCCAGTGCCATGATTAGTGCCGTTACCGGGAACGCTCCGATGCTTCCCGTCGTCACCGGACTTCCGTTGAAAGCCGCGATGTTTCCGGACGTTCCGAGCGCTAAAATGCAGAATACCAGGACGAAAGTGGCGATAAGCTCGCTGATGAAATTGATGCTTTTATGCTCTATCGCCGGCATTGTGCAGAATACTCCCAGCATGCCGTCAGGATTCTGTGAAGAAGCATTGAAATGGTCATAATAGAACAGGTAGACCAGCAGCGCGCCCGCGAAACCGCCGAGCATCTGTGCCGCCATATATGGCAATACCGCATTCCATGCGAAGCTGCCGGCTACCGCAAGTCCCAGAGTCACAGCAGGATTCAGGTGTGCGCCGGAATAAGGGCCGGCCACGAAAACACCGCACATCACCGCGAAACCCCAGGCCAATGTTATTACTACCCAGCCAGCTCCCTTGGCTTTCGATTTCTCCAATGTGCAGGCTGCGCAAACTCCGTCTCCGAGCAATACCAGTATGAGAGTTCCAATGAACTCGAACACACATTTGTCAAACAATGTCAGTTCCATGTCAAGACGTATCTTATATCTTTATTCCTTTCCTGAAAGCGTTCTCTTGATGGCGTCGGCCCAGCCTTCCTTCAGTTTCAATACCTTGGTGGCCGGTGCCAGCGGTTCGAATACCTTGTCGGCGTTCCATTGGCGTTTGATGTCGTCCAATGATTCCCAATACCCTGTGGCAAGTCCTGCGAGATAGCATGCACCCATCGCAGTAGTCTCCGTAACCCTTGGCCTGATTACCGTGGTACCCAGGATATCTGCCTGGAATTGCATCATCAGATTGTTCCTGGATGCTCCGCCGTCGACTTTAAGTTCGGAAAGCTTTATGCCGGAATCCTGTTCCATCGCATTGACGATATCCATTGTCTCGAATGCGATTCCTTCGAGTGCGGCTCTCGCGATGTGCGCAGCCTTCGTGCCTCTGGTGAGGCCGCAGATGGTGCCCGTCGCGTATTGATCCCAATAAGGCGCGCCCATTCCGGTCAATGCCGGGACGAAATAGACTCCTCCGTTGTCCGGAACCGTCATTGCCAGGCCTTCTATCTCAGATGAAGACTTGATGATGCCGAGTCCGTCCCTGAGCCATTGGACTACCGAACCTCCAACGAAAATGCTGCCCTCAAGCGCATAGTTTACCTTGTCGCCGATTTTCCATGCGATGGTCGTGAGCAGGTTGTTCGATGACATGATGGGTTTCTCGCCGCTGTTCATGAGCAGGAAGCAGCCGGTGCCGTATGTGTTCTTTACAGAACCGGGAGTTATGCACATCTGCCCGAAGAGCGCGGCCTGCTGGTCTCCGGCAATACCGGCAATCGGTACTTTATGTGCGAACAATGTCGTCCTGGTGTGGCCGTAAATCTCTGAAGATGAATGCACTTCCGGCATCATTGACGCTGGGATGCCGAAGAGTTCAAGCAATTCTTCGTCCCATTTCAATGTATGGATGTTGAAAAGCATTGTCCTGGAAGCATTGCTGACGTCGGTGACATGGATGTCTCCTCTGGTGAGGTTCCAGATCAGCCAGGTGTCTACCGTTCCGAAGCGCAGTTTTCCCGCCTCGGCCTTGGCACGTGCGCCCGGCACGTTTTCCAGGATCCAACGGATTTTGGTCGCGCTGAAATAGGCGTCCAGGATGAGCCCGGTCTTCTCACGTATGAACTGCGTCAGGTTCTGTTCCTTGAGGCTGTCGCAATATTCCGACGTCCTGCGGTCCTGCCATACGATAGCATTGTAAACCGGCTCGCCGGTCTCCGCATCCCAGACAATAGTCGTCTCGCGCTGGTTGGTGATGCCGATACCGGCAATGTCCAATCCGTTGATTCCCAATGATGTAATGGCTTCGGCCACCACGGATGCTTCTGATGACCAGATATCTTTCGGGTCATGTTCCACCCATCCCGGTTTCGGGAAATGCTGTGGGAATTCTTTCTGCGCCGTAGCGCAAATCCGGCCGTCGTGGTCGAAAACGATGGCGCGTGACGAGCTTGTGCCCTGGTCGAGTGCCAGAATATATTTGGTTTTCATTGTGTTATTTTGTTTCGCAAGTTGTCAGACTCGCTGAATTGTTGTCCAAATTGTGGCATCAAAGCTCTTTTCTGAGCCTTGCTTTCGGAATTCCAAGCTGGTCGCGGTACTTGGCGATGGTCCTTCGGGCCACCTTGTAGCCCTTGCCGTTCATTATGGTCACCAGCTCGTCATCGGTAAGCGGCTTGTGCTTGTCCTCCTTGTCGACGCATTCCTGGAGCACCTTCTTCAATTCCCTTGTGGAAACCTCTTCACCCTGCTGGTTTTCAAGACCTTCGGAGAAGAAATACTTCAGCGGAAAGATGCCGAAATGAGTCTCGATATATTTGCTGTTCACGACTCGGGATATGGTAGAAATGTCGAAGCCTGTCTTGGCTGCGATGTCTTTCAATACCATCGGTTTGAGATTGGACTCGTCCCCGTCCATGAAATAATCGTGCTGGTAATCGACGATGGCCTGCATGGTGCTGAGCAATGTGTTGTGCCTCTGTTTCAACGCCTCCACGAACCACTTGGCTGAATCCATCTTCTGCTTCACGAAGGTGGCCGCCTCTTTCTTCTGCCTTTCGGAAGAATTGGCAGCATCCATCAGCAGCTCAGCGTATTTCTTGTTGATTCTTATCTCCGGAATCGAGAATCTCGGCATTGAGAGCTTCAGTTCGCCGTCCTCCAATGTGAGGATGAAGTCCGGAACGACCTGCTGCGCCTGGTCATTGTAAGAATCGTCTATCTGGCCGCCCGGTGACGGGTTCAGCTTGACGATCTTGTTCATCGCCGCCTTCAGCTCGTCCTGCGACAGGCCCAGCTTGCTCATTATCTTCTGGAAATGCTTGTTCGAGAACTCCTGGAAATAATCCGTCAGGATTCTCTCCGCATTGATGACCTCCGGTGTCTGCTTCAGCCCTTTGAGCTGGATGAGCAGGCATTCGCGCAAGTCTCTGGCGCCTATTCCAGGCGGGTCGAATTGCTGTATGATATGCAGCATGTCCAGCACTTCCTCGCGGGTCGTCGTGATGTTCATCCTGAAAGCCAGGTCATCCACGATACTGTCAATGTCCCTGCGCAGGTATCCGTCATCATCCAGGCTTCCGATTATGAACGCCGCCACGTTATGCTGCTGTTCGCTCAAATCCCTGAAACCCAGTTGGTCCATAAGGCTTTGCGTAAAACTCTCCTTGACGGAAAAAGTGTTGTATTGCGGTTTCTCGTCCTTGCCGTAATTGTTTACATGCAGCTTGTATTCCGGTATGGAATCGTCATCCTTGATTTCCGACAATGACACTTCGCGCGGCTGCTCATCTCCGTCTTCATCCTTGCTCTCAGGCGCATCGTCGTCAAGTACCGGATTCTCTTCCAGCTCCTTACGGATGCGCTGTTCCAGTTCCTGAACCGGCAGCTCGATGAGCTTGATGGTCTGGATCTGAAGAGGGGAGAGCTTCTGTACCTGTTTTAGTCCTAGTTCCTGTTTCAGCATGATTGATATGGATTACAGATTGGCGGCCGGCCTGGCAACCATGACCGTATCTACTACATAATTGTGATCCTTGTCCACTGCAGGGAATTTGATGTTTTCCTTGACTACGAGGGCCGACGGATAAGACGATTTTATCTTCTGGAGGAATTCCATGGCTTCAGATTTGGTCCTGAAATCGCCCGCGACCACTCTGAAGAAAGGATTCTGGTAATTCCTGTATGCCGGAACTCCCGGGTAATTCATCCTGAACGTCCTCATGATGTTTTCCGACATTCCCCTCGCATTCTTGCTGTTGTCGAAGAAAATGCGCACCCTGTATCCTGTCAATGTACGTGCAGGGTTCTTGGCAATGTGTTGCTTCATTGCGCCTGTTATCGCCTGCGACTGGTGGATCTTCACGTCGCCGGTCCCGTAGTCGTGGGCCGTCAGGAGATTGAAGATGGATTTTCCTACCAATGCGGAATCCACCGCCGACGCCTGTCTGTAAACAAGCGAATCCACCATTACTTTTTCCTCTGTCCTGTTCTGTGCCGCAGCTATTACTGAAAACAGCATTGCGCACAATATCAATATCTTACGTCTCATTTTCATTTATTTTGCGGCATTCATCAGCTCTTCCAGCGGAATTCCCTTCCTGGTGATGGTCTTGTGCAGGCCTTTCGCTTTCACCGTGGTGGAAACATCGATAGTGTATTGTTCCGCCTTGATGTTCCGGGCCAATCCCAGGACCGTGAACAATGATATTCCGGGAGCCAATGATGCCCTTCCCGTCAAATTGTATTTCTCGTCGCAATGTGGTTCCACTGCGAAATCGTCCACCGTAAAGTACACCAGTTCAGCGCCTTTGTAGTAGACGACGCCTGAAGTGTTCGTGACCCTGAACCCGAACATCGGGTTATGTATGCCTACGGCCACGGTTCCGTCAATGCTCTTGAGTCCTGACGGTGACAATGATACCAGTTCGCACGAGGTTACACTTATTTCCTTCGCCTTGCTGCATCCGGTCAGGCATACGGCAAGTATCGCGATGAACAATATGTAAATTTTTCTCTTCATAATCTTCAAAAATCGCCTCATCCGCATAAGGTCGGTTTTACAAAAATAGTGAAAAATTAATAAATGTCATATCTTTGCATGCGGTTTTGGAAATCAGAGCCGTAACATCTAAAGGAGGTCCTAAATGGGAAATAAGAAAGTATACATAGAGACTTACGGGTGCCAGATGAATGTCAATGACACCGAGGTTATTTTTTCCATCCTGAAAAAGGCTGGATATGACCGCACGGAAAATATGGACGAGGCTGACGTGATAATGGCCAATACCTGTTCCATCAGGGACAATGCCGAGCAGCGTATATGGGGCCGCATTGACCAGTTTTATGGACAGAAACGTCTGCACGAGGGCGTGGTTTCCGGCATTGTCGGCTGCATGGCCGAGCGTCTGAAGGACAAGCTCTTGGAGAGCGGGCGCGTGGATTTTGTCGCCGGTCCTGACTCGTACAGGTCTCTGCCTCTGCTTCTTTCCCGGATTGCTCCCGGCAAGCCTCAGATCAATGTCGAGCTTTCCCGTGAGGAGACTTACGGCGACATCGAGCCTGTACGTATCGACAAGAACGGAGTTTCCGCGTTCATCTCCATCATGAGGGGATGTAACAATGTATGTTCGTATTGCGTAGTTCCTTATACCCGTGGTGCGGAGCGCAGCCGTGACCCTCATACTATTGTGAGGGAGGCGTGCGACGTGTTCGCCAAGGGCTACAAGGAGGTTACTCTGCTCGGTCAGAACGTGGATTCATACCTCTGGAAGAATCCTGACGATCCTCAGGAGCAGGTGGATTTCGCGGACCTTCTTTCAATGGTTGCGGAAATCAGTCCGGAACTTCGTGTCCGTTATTCGACTTCCCATCCTAAAGATATCAGCGACAAGGTGATAGACATGATGGCCAAGTATGACAATGTCTGCCGTCATATCCATCTGCCTGTCCAGTCCGGCAGCAATGTGATGCTGGAGAAGATGCGTCGCCGCTATACCAGGGAATGGTATCTGGACCGTGTCGCAAGGATTCGCCAGGCCATGCCTGATTGTGCCATAACTACCGACATCATAGCAGGTTTCTGCGGTGAGACGGAGCAGGATCATCAGGATACTCTGGACATCATGCGCCGCGTGAAGTATGACTACGCTTACATGTTCCAGTATTCCGAGCGTCCGGGAACATTGGCTGCCCGCAATTATCCTGATGACATCACTCCTCAGGAGAAGACCCGCCGTTTGAATGAGATTATCGCCCTTCAGAATGAGCTGAGCCTGGAAAGCAACAAGCGTGATGTCGGCAAGACGTTCAAGGTCCTCATCGAAGGAACGTCCCGTCGCAATGACGAGGAACTCTGCGGCCGCACCACGACGAACAAGATGTGTGTGTTCCCTGCCTTGCTCGCCACTGAAAACAACCCGGCCGACGTCCACAAGTTTTTCAATGTAGGCGACTACACCACCGTCAAAGTCCTCTCCTGCACCTCCGCCACCCTCATCTGCGAGCTGGTGTAGAGAATCAAATCATCGTGATTTGTTCGTCGGCGAAGCTGTAGAAGCAGCCGTTGGCTATTATCAGGTGATCCAGAAGTGATATTCCGAACGTGTTGGAGGCTTTCTTCAGACGTTCGGTTTCTTTGATGTCCGCTTGGCCGGGATGCGGGTTGCCGGAAGGATGGTTGTGTGTCATAATCAAGCCGTCCGCCCTCTTTTCCAGAGCTTTCCTCATTATCATATTCGTGTCAATGGATGTGGAAGAGAGCCCTCCGGATGTCAGTTTCTCCTTGAAAATCACGATGTTGGACCTGTTGAGGTACAATATCCAGCATTCTTCATGGTCAAGCCCTTTCAGTATCGGGGCCATCAGTTCATAAACTTGTTTCGATGTCGTGATAGGTGTTCTCGGCGACGTGGAACTTTCGGAAGCGAACCTGCGCCCAAGTTCGAAAGCGGCAGTTATCGTAACAGCCTTGTCTTTTCCTATGCCGGGCACTTCCATCATCTTGTCTATTGACATCGATGACAATCCGGTCAGGTCACATGCGTTGTGCAGGAGCTCATGCGAGATTTCCAGGACATTCTTCTTTCCATAACCCGTCCGCAGCAGAATTGCCAGCAGCTCGGCATTGCTCAGGGCCTCCGCCCCTTTGGTGAATAGCCTTTCCCTAGGCCTTTCCTCTTCATTGATATCTTTCAGTTTCATCATGTAGGTTGTTTGAGTTTCATCGGCAAGATACAGAGGAAAAAACGAAAAAATCTGCATTTGTGGACTTACCATATGCAGATTTTTATGATTTTTATGTTCCGTGGAAGATTTTTATCTCCTATGTGACAAAATTATAATTTTTCAGAGCGATTTTTTTTATTCCCTTGCTCCGTAAAATCAGGTCACCCAGCTCTCTGATGTCGCGCACGATCAGATCCGGAGGGAAAAATTCCGGGGCCGGATTGTTTCTTGCGTCCTCTGCCACCTTCAGCGCGGTCTCCAAAGTGGTCTCGCCGGACAGCACCAACACACCTACCGCCCCTGCGTTATGAGCCATGGCTGTGTCAGTATAAATCCGGTCTCCCGTCATGATGATTTCTTCCGGTTTGAGCCCATGCCTGTGCATGATGCCGTCCAGCATTGTCGGATCCGGCTTGCCGAGAACGATGTCCGGTTTCCTGCCGGTAGCGTGTTCAATGCATTTCTGCAGGGAACCGCAGTCCACCAGCACGGTTTTCTGGTCGGTAGGGCATACGCGATCAGGATTCGTCGCCACGTACGGAATGCCCTGGCTGGCCCACCATGCTGCGCGGCAGAGTCTCGGATAGGTGAGCGTCGTGTCGAATGCTACGACCAATACATCAGGCACATCTTCCGGGTCGTCGCTGCAAGCTTCGAATCCTGCCTTCTCGAATTGGCTGACCATGCTTGGGGTCCCGAGCATGAAAAGCTTCTTCGCCTGCGGATAAGTCTCTTTTATATAATCGATTGCAGCAAGAGATGTCGTATACATGTTCCCTTCGTCAGCTTTGATTCCCAATCCGTCCAGCTTATGCAGATAATCTGCAACGGATTTCGTCGGGTTGTTTGTCAGGAATGAATATCCCACCCCGGCCTTCGTCATGTCCTCCAGGAATCCCGGCGTGAAAGGAAACAGACGGCTTCCCATATAAATGGTCCCGTCCATATCCAAGGCAATATGCTTGATTTTAGCAAGCTTCTCCCTGATCTCCGGCGTCAGTTCCTTGTTGTAGTCATTTGTCATTACGATATTATTTTTTTCCAAAATTCGATACGATTCGTAAAGATAATGTAAAATAATGAAACGAAGTGCAAAGATGTCCTCCGCTGGCAATGCGTCCTGCGTTGCTACTTTGTACCATCTAAAACGTTTTCTCGGAACAAAACGCATAAAATTGTACATCTGGTTCCGCTTAAAACGTTTTCGCGGAACAAAATGCGGGGTGCATCAGATTTTTGCCGTTTATGACGTGAGGTTCGGAAAAGGAGAAAGTGATGAGATTAGCCACGCTGCGCGTGCCTTTTCTCTGCTCCTTGCCGGAGGGGCCCTTG